>PDWI01007270.1_pt1 | contig 13545 bp, 14 predicted proteins | sample 1430891 | NCBI WGS metagenome assembly PDWI01 (sample SAMN01162508, study PRJNA174530) | Oral metagenome, whole genome shotgun sequencing project. | biome: Marine environment; feature: Marine mammal; material: Swab sample of the gingival sulcus; isolation source: swab sample of gingival sulcus...
TTGAACGGATTGAGTCCTGTACAATTCAGAACTCAATCCGGTTTAACTTAATTTTAAAAACTGTCTAACTTTTTGGGTGCAGTTCAGAATGACGGTACTTTTTTGTTATCGATACGTACTTAATGGTGTTGTTTATTCAAAATAACATATAATCAAGTCGCTACTTTTTAAAGGTACGCATAGCCTAGCACATTAAATTTCAAATAACATCTTGGGGATTAATGGATGAGAAAAATAATAGCAAAACCACAAACTAACCCATACCCACCAACACCCGAGCAAAAAAGAAAAAGTCGTATATTTGGAAGAATCGTACTTGTTTTTATTGCTATCTATTTAATTGTTTTCTTTACTAAAATCTATTCACTGGAAATAGACTTATCCAAAAACATTCCTTTTGGGATTGAACCAGCAGCTTTTTCGGCTTTTGATGATCTTTCTTCTAACCCAACACGCTCAAAATCTGCACTTATTTACTTCTTATATGGTTATTTTTTGTCTTTGCCATTCCTAATTATTAATTATGTAATCAATAGAAAAGTTAAAGCTCTTCAAGATATGACCATTAAGACAGCCTTTAAAGTCATAGGAGGTTCTATATTCCTTATTTTATGTAGTGAGCTTTGTTATTTTTTTTCTCGTTCAACCGTTGTGGGCGTGGAGGATATTCTTTATTCAGGTATATTTTCTTATCTTAATATGATTATGTGTATTATATTAATACCTGTGGTTTCGACTACCGCTTTACTAACTGTTTTTGATCGCTTATTTATTTTTCCATTTAAAAAATAACGTGATGATTTTATGAAAGTTAACACAGATGCGTAGGGCGGATGGAGCGATAGCGATATCCGCCGCTTGCAGAGGCTAAATTCCTCAGAAAAGGATAAAAACGGCTGAATTGACTTCGGTAAAAATATCGAATAACGACATCAAACACAAATTAATCAAGGTGGATATCACTATCGCTCCATCCACCCTACTAAACTAAATTTAAAATTAATCATTCCAAGAAAACAAATATACTTGTAATATAACCAAACTAACACAGTCACTCAATTTCATGCCTAGCAACAAACTATTTCACAATCACAAATCATGGCTTAAGCCACTATTATTTGTACTGTTTATCATCAGTTCAATGCTTCACCCAGCAGTCGCAGCAACCCGTGTTAAAAACACCACAAAAACAAAATTACATAAAGAATTACCCATTTTTGATTTAACGGTTGGCAGCCCTATTTTGATTAGAACTTTCAAAAAAGAATCGAAATTAGAATTGTGGGTAAAAAAGAAAAACAGTGAGCAATTTAAGCTGTTTCGGACCTACCCGATTTGTTACTTCTCAGGCAGCTTAGGGCCCAAACAACGCAAAGGCGACAAGATGACACCAGAGGGTTATTATTATATTAATAAAAGAAGCCTCAATCCCAATAGTCGATTTCACCTATCGATGAATATTAATTACCCCAATCGCTACGACCGCCAAATTGGACGCACTGGCTCATTGATTATGATTCACGGTGCCTGTGATGCGGTGGGCTGTTTTGCCATGAGCAACTCACAAATCGAAGAAATTTATTATCTTGCCGAACAAGCACTCCGCCATGGACAAAAAAATATTCCCGTCCACGCGTTTCCTTTTCATCTGACGCCAAAAAATTTAGCTCAGTATAAAAACCATAAATGGTATGGCTTTTGGCAACAGCTGGCAGCGGGTTACCAGTTATTTAACCAGACGCAAAAAAACTTCAATATTGACGTAGAAAAAAAGCGTTATGTGGTATCGGAAAAATAAAATCAAGCCCAAACTATAAATAAAAAAGAAAATAGAAATTGTTTATATAAAACCACTTTATAACGGGCTTTTTTTGTTCTATAATATTGCACTTTAGGGATTGGCGAAAAAATTTAAGGGGACTCACTATGACATTGAGAAAATACTCTCAATTTATTTTACTAGCATTAGGCTTAACCGCAACAATTTCACTGGCAGGAAACACCGCCAAACCGACAGCTGAGCCAACACAAAAAACCAAAGAAGCCCCCTCAAAAACTGAAGCAACTTTCAAGACCGATGAGAAAGCTTCAAAAACAACCGATAAAACGGCAAACAACGAAAAAGACACCCCTGCCGACAACGCGACAAAAATCATCAAAATCAGTAGCGGTGCGGTTGGTGGAAATTACTTTGTCCTTGGTGAGTTGGTTGGCTCTGTCATCTCTCACCCTGTAGGTTCTTTACCCTGTGGAGAAGGCGGCACTTGTGGCATACCTGGGCTACAAGCTATCAATATGACCACGGCAGGCTCTGTCAGCAACCTAAACCAGTTGCGAGAAAAAGTTAGCGAAACAGGATTTGTTCAGTCCGACATTGCTTATTGGGCACATACAAGTACGGGGCTATACACCAATAAAGAGAAAATGGGCGAGTTGCGAGCAATTGCCAGCCTCTACCCCGAAGCCATGCACGTTGTCGTCCGTAAAGACAGCCAAATTACCGACATTTCCCAATTAATTGACAAACGCGTTTCTGTTGGTGCTAGAAAATCTGGCACATTGCAGAGTGCTAGATTGATACTTTCTGCTTACAAACTCAGCGAAGACGACATGGAAACTGAGTATTTAAATAACCATCAAGCCATTGAAAAATTAAAGGCTGGCGAACTCGATGCTTTTTTCTTCACTGTCGGCGCACCGGCTCCCGCGCTCGAGCAACTATTTAATGACAGTGATGAATACCTATTACTATCTATTGGGAAAGAACAGCAAAAAGAAATTTTCAAACAAGGACATTATTTTTCGCCTTATAAAATTGCTGAAAACACCTATAAAAACATACCAGAAATTCACACTTTCTCCGTCTATGCTCTGTGGCTAACGACTACTGATGCCGATGAAAAACAAATTTATGAGCTAACAAAAGCTCTCTGGGGAAAAACGGCAAAACAAATTTTCCAAATCAGCCACATTGGCAGAAAAATTGATGTAGAAAACTCTTTAAAAGGCATTGGAATTCCGCTACACTCTGGAGCTCAAAAATACTATAACGAAATTGGAAAACGTTTCTAAGAAATGAGCTACTCCCCTATTGAAAATTATGCCGATAAGCTAACGGTAAAAGTTGGCGATGTTTTTGTTGGCGGTAAAGCCCCCGTTGTCGTGCAGTCAATGACCAACACAGATACAGCCGATTATTTAAAAACGGCTATCCAGATTGCAGAACTCAACCAAGCTGGCTCTGAGATGGTTCGCATCACCGTCAATAATAACGCGGCGGCTGAAGCTGTTCCTAAAATTGTTACCCAATTAGATAAAATGGGATTATCCGTGCCAATTATTGGCGATTTCCATTACAACGGACACAAACTACTAGCAGAAAACCCCGATTGTGCTGATGCCTTGGCAAAATATCGCATCAACCCAGGCAACGTTGGACGCGGCAGAAAACGCGATAGTCAGTTCACTGATATTATCGAAATAGCCATCAAACACGACAAGCCCGTGCGAATTGGTGCCAACTGGGGAAGTGCCGATCAAAGCGTACTATCGCGACTGATTGACGAAAACCAACAGCGAGAAAATCCCCTAGAACCCAACGAATTAATGTACGAAGTGTTAATCACCTCGGCGTTAGAAAGTGCTGAGCTAGCAGAATCCGTTGGACTGGGTAGTGACAAGATTATTTTATCGGTCAAAATGTCACAGGTTCAAGATTTAATCAACGTCTACCGAAAACTCAACAAATTGTGTCGCTACCCATTGCATTTGGGTCTCACCGAAGCAGGTATGGGCAGTAAAGGCATTGTCGCGTCAACAGCAGCTTTGTCTGTTTTGCTACAGGAAAATATCGGCAACACTATCCGCATTTCCTTAACGCCTGAGCCAGGCGAGTCTCGTACCAAGGAAGTTGTTGTCGGTCAAGAAATTTTGCAAACCATGGGGTTGCGAGCTTTTGTCCCACAAGTGACTTCCTGCCCGGGTTGCGGACGAACAACCAGTGATTACTTCCAACACCTTGCCAAAGATATTCAAGCCTTTTTGCGAGACAAAATGCCAGAGTGGAAAAAAACACACCCAAAAGCTGCTGATATGAAAGTTGCCGTGATGGGTTGTGTGGTGAATGGTCCAGGCGAATCAAAAGCGGCGGATATCGGCATCAGCTTACCTGGAAATGGCGAAGCCCCCGTCGCACCTGTTTATATTGACGGAAAAAAAGATGTCACACTTAGAGGGGATAACATCGCCAATGAATTCATGCAGTTGGTTGAAAAATATATTGCCGAACACTATTAACTATTAATTAGTACCGTCATTCTAATGAGAAAATATACATAAGCTCAGCGGCGTAGAATGACGGCACTTTACAACTATAGCAAGGTCAATCAGCTCCTATTACAGCGTTACATCGTCTCGCCGTATAAGCATACTGTCTGCGACAACCACGCCGTCACCGCGAGCGATAGCGTGGCGGTCTCCTACCACTTTGCAGAGTTATTGAGATTGCAGAATGACGGTACTTTGCAAAGTAGTAGGAGATTGCCACGTCGCTATCGCTCCTCGCAATGACGGTATTTTTTTAATCTTTTCAGTATAGTAGACTGGGTAGAGCGATAACGAAACCCAGCGATAAGGCAACTGTCACCGCGAGCGAGGAACGAGCGTGGCGGTTTATGTTCTGTCGATCCTGTAGAGACGCAATGTTTGCGTCTAGAGACAGATGCAATCTGTCTCTACAAGGGTATTAGGGGATTACCACGTCACTATCGCGCTTTGCAAAGACTTGCAGTTTTTAAGGATTGACTATAGACAAACCCCATCAAACATAAAAACTTAACACAAAAAGTTAAACATGAGAAAACCAACCATGAAAAAAATCAAACAAATTAAGCAATTTATTACCCAAGCTTCAGAAGTTTTAGAACGCCTTGATGCCTGGCTACCGCCCAAACTTAGCGAACCTAACTGGCAAGCTTTAGCCTTTCGATTTGAAAGAATTGGAGAAAAAGGCGTATTACATGCTTTGCCAACACCACACACATTCCCCCTGGCAAGATTAAAAGGCATCGATAGACAAATGCAGCCATTGGTTCGCAATACCGAACAATTTTTAGCTTCTCGACCTGCCAATAACGTTTTGCTGACTGGCTCTCGCGGTACGGGAAAATCGTCTTTGGTCAAAGCCCTACTCCATGAATTTGGCAACCAAGGTTTGCGTTTAATTGAAGTCGATAAAAGTGATTTACTGTCACTACCCTACTTGTTGCAACTTCTCAATCAACGCCAAGAAAAGTTCATTCTTTTCTGTGATGATTTATCCTTTGAGACAGGCGATGATAGCTTTAAGGCATTAAAAACCGTTCTAGATGGCGGCTTATCCGTTCGCAGTAATAACGTTTTGGTTTACGCCACGTCAAACCGCCGACACTTAATGCCCGAATTTATCGCCGATAACGATATTCAACTGGGTGGCGAAGGTGAGATTTTACCCCAAGAAACAACCGAAGAAAAAGTTTCGCTTTCTGACCGATTTGGGCTTTGGTTGCATTTTTATCCGTTCAGTCAAGACAACTATTTGGCTGCCGTTGAAAGCTGGTTAGCGGATGCAAACATTGATTATGATAACAACGCCAGAAAAGCTGCTATTCAATGGGCTGGTGCTAGAGGCAACCGCTCAGGACGTGTTGCTTGGCAATTCGTTTGCGATTGGGTAGGTAGAAAACCCGAAGAGCGTTTACCTTTGTAAATCCGTTTTAAAGCAAGGCTAATTAATTTATCTTGTGTCGACAGCGATACCCACCGTTCGCAGGTATTAAAGTTTCTTTAAATTTTAATTCACTGCAAGGTGGCAAATTACGCTAAACTCGCCCTACGAAAATATGCCGCTTTATATTGCTCTTGTTATATAGTCGTAACAAAAAATTTTCGGCACAAGGCTCGTCACCACAAACAGTACAAGAACACGGCGAGACAGTGTAACGCTGTATTAGGAGTTAATTAAGCTTACTATAACGGTAATTTTTCTAGTACTTCGGTGATGACGGCAACTTCATTTCGGGTATTCATATTGTCATTCAAATGCTGTTTAAAGGCTTTTGTGCCTCGTTGACCGTGGAATAATCCCATCCAGTGCCTAGCAATATGCTTAACATGATTACCTTTGGCAATTTCATTTTCTATATAAGGCAACATATTTTCAATGACCTGACGGCGAGAAAGCTTTTTACTTGGGTAACCTAATAACTCATCAACTTGACTCAAAACCCAAGGGTTATGATACGCTTCCCGCCCCATCATAACACCATCAACCTGTTGATAGTGTTGTTTGGCCTCTGCCAATGTTTTAATTCCACCGTTAATAATAATTTCCAATTCAGGAAATTTCTCTTTCACTTGGTAAACCAACGCATAGTTAAGCGGAGGGACATCGCGATTTTTCTTAGGATCAAGGCCTTTTAAAAAAGCCTTACGGGCATGAATAATAAACGTTTTACAGCCCGATTTAGCGACCGTTTCAACAAAATTAAACACACTGTCTTCAGGCATATCGTCAATACTGAGTCGGTTTTTAATCGTTATTTTCGTCTCATCTTTTGCATTTTCTCGCATCGCTCGAAAACAATCGGCCACTAGCAATGGCTCTGCCATCAGTACAGCACCAATTTTACCTTTTTGCACACGGTCAGAAGGACAACCAACATTTAAATTGATTTCATCATAGCCATAGGTATCTGCAATTTTTACCGCTTTGGCAATATCAGCAGGATTTCCACCACCAATTTGTAATGCGATGGGATGTTCAGCCTCGTGATACTGCAAAAAACGCTGATGCTCCCCGTATAAAATTGCACCAGTAGTTACCATTTCTGTATAAAGCAACGCCTGCTGACTAATTTGCCGATGAAAATAGCGACAGTGTCGTGTGGTCCACGCCATCATAGGTGCAACAGAAAAAGTTTTATTCGATGAGGTCACTAAACTTTCCAAAGTTTCAGGTTGAGTGATAGATTTTTGCATAATTTGAGCGGATGATTTTTAGACCCGAATCATACACTATTGGCAATCTCTGGGCAAAATAATCTTCTGGCACTTGGCGTTTCCAGTCAAAGCCTATTGTTTTTAAAAGTTTTCTGATAAAATGATAGGTAGTAATTTAAAGTGTGTTTAATTTAGGAAGGAATATACCATGCTAATACTTACGCGCCGTGTCGGTGAAACTGTCGTTATTGATAAAAATATTCGTGTGACTGTTCTATCTTCAAAAGGTAATCAATTGCGTTTGGGTATTGAGGCCCCATCTGATATTGAAGTCCACCGCGAAGAGATTTTTAATCGCATCTATAACGCTGAAGAAAACCAGCAGTTAGATGGTGACACGGATGAAAATCAGACCTAAGCAGGTAGGACTGTTATTAATTATCTTTCAAATCAGTAACTAATAAAAAAGCACTAAAAAAATATAAAAATAAGGTTTTACAGGGCTTTTTTTCGTGTTAAAATCCTGCACTTCCAAAGCAATGACGATAAAGTCAATGCTTCGTTATGGAGAGTTGGCCGAGTGGCTGAAGGCGCGCCCCTGCTAAGGGCGTATACGTTAATAGCGTATCGAGGGTTCGAATCCCTCACTCTCCGCCATTTAACGAGCAATCAAATTTAAAAAACCGCTAAAGTAGACAAACTATTTTAGCGGTTTTTGTTTTCCCGATTTCAAAAACAAGAAGCTAACTATAGCCCACCATACAAAACAAAAAAATATAGCCAGAAAAAACATCCGCAATAAAGCGATTATTTTTCCTGACTACACAAAAGCTTTATATAGTAACGTGAACTTAATTCACTTCACTCGACTTAACCGCGAGAAGTCACTTCCAACAAGTGATAACCAAATTGTGTTTTCACTGGACCTTGAACTTCATTAACAGGTGCTGAAAAAACAACCTCGTCAAATTCAGGCACCATCATGCCACGACCAAACTTCCCTAAATCACCACCCTGTGCACCAGATGGGCAAGATGAGTGCTCTTTTGCTAATTCTGCAAAATCTGCTCCACCTTGGATTTTTTCTTTAAGTTCTTGAGCCTTTTCGGCAGTACTAACTAAAATGTGTCTTGCTGTTGCTTGCATAGTATTTCCTTTTTAATGTGTTATAAAAATAGTTGTAAATAAACGGTGAAATTTCACCCAATAGATTTAAGTGCTTATAGAGAAAACCGTAAAAAAACGAAAGAAACCCTTATGACACGAAAAGCCATTATATCAGACGCTATCAAATAGTTTGATATCGTATTCAGATATTAATGTGTATGAAACGCCCTATCTCCTGCATCTCCCAATCCTGGTCTAATGTACTTATTCTCATCAAGACGCGGATCTATTTGAGCAATATACATTTTAATGTCGTCATGTGCATGATGAACAATATCAACCCCTTCTTGAGCACCAAGAATATTCAACGAAATAATATTATCTGGCGATTTCGCTTTCACTAAAGTAATGGCATCAACTAAAGAACCACCTGTGGCAACCATAGGGTCGAGCAAAACAACCGTTTTCCCCTCCAGATTAGGCATATTCTCATAAAAAACCAAAGACTCTGCCGTTTCTTCATCACGCTTCATTGCCAAAAAGCCACTGCGAGCATTCGGTAGCGATTTTAGAATGCCCGTAAGCATTGGTTCACCAGCCCTTAAAATAGGCACAAAAACCAACGACTGCTCTTCTATCATTTGCACATCCAAATCACCTTGCCAAGTATCAATGTTCACAGTGATTGTTGGTGAATTTTCTAACGCTTCTGATAATAAAATTCTAGAAATTTCTTCAATCGTTGTACGAAATTCAAACGATCCCGTACGAATATCCCTTAGTCGATTGACTAAGTGTTTTATCATAATGTTTTTACTTTCAATAATCATATTGCTCTCTTTTAAAACTAGTTGTTAAGTATCGTAAACAGTACGTCCAGCACATCAAGAAGATGTAACGCCATAGTAGGTTTTTTAGCATGACCACACTATCAGCGACACCGAGTGAAGTCATAATATCATATAGCGGAATAAATTAATAATTGCTACAAGGCTTGCCGTCGAAGACAGTACACATAGTACGGCACGCAGTATGGCGAGACGGCATAACGCCGTAACAATTGTTAAGTTATTTCGCTATACCATAAATTATCGTCTGTCTTAGCAAGAAGAAAAAATTTTACCCCAAATCACGTGTAGTTAAATGATTTGGGGCATTCATTTTGTTTAGACTTTGTATCTATTAAGCTTTACGCTCTTCGCCTAACTCAGCCGCTGCTGTAAATAGCACGTCTGTTGAAGAATTTAATGCTGTTTCACAAGAGTCTTGAACCACACCAATAATAAAACCTACTGCGACAACTTGTGTTGCGACATCGTTATTAATGGCAAACAAACTACACGCCATTGGAATCAACAACAAAGAACCACCGGGCACGCCAGAAGCACCACAAGCACCAACTGCCGCCAAAAGACTCAATAACAAAGCCGTTGACATATCAACCGTATAGCCCAACGTATGCACCGCTGCCAAGGTTAATACCGTAATGGTAATTGCCGCACCAGCCATATTGATTGTCGCTCCTAGTGGGATAGAAATAGAGTAGCTGTCTGCATTTAAGTTTAGCTTTTTACACAAACTCATATTAACGGGGATATTTGCCGCCGAACTGCGAGTAAAGAATGCTGTAATACCGCTTTCCATTAAGCACTTAAAGACGAGCGGGTAAGGATTTCTGCGGATTTTCCAAAAAACTAAAATTGGATTCATAACCAAAGCCACAAACAACATTGCCCCTACTAAAACGCCAAGTAGTTGCAAATAATTCAACAACTCGCCAAAACCTGTTTTAGCAATGGTAGAAGCAACCAAACCAAACACACCAAAAGGTGCCAAACGAATCACCCAACGAACAATCTTCGACACTGCCTCAGAAAAGTCAGCAATAACTTGTCGCGTACCTTCACTGGCACGTCGAAAAGCAATACCTAACAAAACCGCCCAAGCCAAAACGCCCATATAATTGGCATTGGCAATCGCATGGATAGGATTATCGACAATATTCATCAGTAGCGTTCGCAAAACTTCAATAATGCTAGATGGTGGTGTTTGACTAATATCAGCTGTCACCAAAGTTAATGATGTCGGGAATAAATAACTAAAACCAACCGCCGTCAATGCCGCCAAGAACGTTCCCAATAAATACAATACAATAATTGGTCGAATATAGACTTTCGCGTCTTCTCTGTGTTGTGCAATTGCTGCAATCACCAGAATAAACACTAAAATCGGGGCAACAGCTTTTAAAGCACCAACAAAAAAGCTACCCAAAATCGCCATAGAAAGGGCTGTCGAAGGTGATAACACCGCCAACAAAATACCCAATATTAGACCGACAATAATTTGTTTAACTAAACTACCTTGTTCAAATTTTAACCATAAGCTTTTAAGCCCCATCACTTACCTCCAGTCAAGAATAAATAATAAATGTAACTAAACGCTTACATTCTACGCCTATTTACCGCATCATCCAACAAATATTGACTGAGAAAACCAATAAATTTGAGCTGAAAAATTTACTCGGTTTACGCTTGGTAGAGGATAAATATTAACCTATAATACTAAGGTTATTTAAGGGTATTTTAAAAGAGCAGGCATAAAGATGACAAACCGCACCGCACAAGTAGAACGCAATACTTACGAAACAAAAATCAAAGTATCCGTTAATTTGGATACAAAAGCAAAAGCCGACATACAAACTGGCATTGGTTTTCTTGATCACATGATTGAACAAATTGCTAGACATGCTCAAATCGAGCTAAATGTTTATTGTGATGGTGACACACACATTGACGATCATCACAGTACAGAAGATATCGGTATTGCCATTGGTCAAGCACTGACTCAGGCACTGGGGGACAAAAAAGGCATCAACCGTTACGGTCATGCTTACTGTCCATTGGATGAAGCGCTAACTCGTGTGGTTATTGATTTATCGGGACGCCCTAGCCTACATTTTTTTGCAGACTTCCCTACGGAAAAAATTGGTACTTTTGATACCGAGCTGGTACAAGAATTTTTCCAAGGCTTTACCAATCATGCTATGGCAACCATTCATATGGACAATATTCGCGGCACCAACTCTCATCACATTGCCGAAACATTATTTAAGGCATTCGCGAGAGCCTTGCGCGTATCGATTGATTTTGATGAAAAATCAGCGGGTGTTATCCCTTCAACCAAGGGAGCTTTATAATGTCCCAGACAATCGTTATTGTCGATTACGGCATGGGTAACTTGCATTCAGTCAAAAAAGCAGTAGAGCATGTGGCCGACAAAAACACCCAAGTCATTGTCAGCAATCAAGCCAGCTGTATCGATAGTGCCAATCGCATTATCTTACCTGGACAAGGAGCGATTGCAGGTTGCATGCAACACATTAAAGACGGCGGACTTTACCAGTCCATAGAAACGGCGGCTAAAAACAAACCCTTTATGGCAATTTGCGTCGGACCTCAGTTACTTATGGAACACAGTGAAGAAAATGGTGGCGTTGAAGGCTTTGGTATTTTCAAAGGTAACTGCAAACGCTTTTCTGACGACCTTCCCAAACGCAACCCACCGCTGAAAATCCCTCATATGGGCTGGAGCCAAGTCAAACAGCAAGAACAACAAGGGAAAACACACCCATTGTGGAAAAATATCCCTGATAATTCTCGTTTTTACTTTGTTCATAGCTACTATCTTGAGCCTCAGAATGACGGTATCATTGTTGGCACTTGTGACTATGGACATGTTTTTGCCTCAGCACTTGCACACGAGAATATTTTCACAACCCAATGTCACCCCGAAAAAAGTGCCGAAGTGGGACTACAATTATTTAAAAACTTTATTGAATGGAAGATTTAAGCATGTTACCAATCCCTGCAATTGATTTAAAAAACCAGCAATGTGTTCGCCTAAAACAAGGACTCATGGATGAAGCGACTATTTTTTCCGACAACCCTGTAGAGATGGCAGGAAAATGGGTGGAAGCAGGCTGTGAACGCTTGCACTTAGTTGATTTAGACGGTGCCTTTGCAGGCGAGCCAATTAATGGGCAAGTCATTGCCGACATTGTAAAAACTTACCCACATATCCCCGTGCAAATTGGCGGTGGTATCAGAAGTATTGAAACGGCTAAACGCTATATCGACTTAGGTGTTAAATATGTCATTATCGGCACAAAAGCAGTTGAAGACCCAGACTTTATCGCTGAATTGTGCCAAGTTTACCCCAACAATGTCATTGTCGGCATCGATGCTAAAAATGGCTATGTTGCCACCGATGGCTGGGCAAAAGTTTCCGACGTAAAAGCAGTTGATTTAGCCAAAAAATTTGAAGGACTTGGGGTACAAGCGATTGTTTACACCGATATTGCCAAAGACGGCATGATGCAAGGTGTCAATGTCGAACAAACCGCCGAACTTGCCAATGCCGTAAACATCCCTGTTATTGCCAGTGGCGGCGTTGCCTCCATGGACGATATAAAAAATCTCATCGCCTCCCCCGCTCCGATTTATGGCACAATTATTGGACGAGCAATTTATGACGGGGCAATTGATTTAAAAGAAGCCTGTGAGTACGCTAAAAAAGCTTAAAAAGCACTGATATAGTACCGTCATTCTGTAGACACAATCATACCTATTGGAGGGTATATGAAACTTAAAACATCCGCCTATTTATTGACTGCTGTTTTAGCCGCATTCACTCTGACGGCTTGCCAACTCAAACAAACGACAACCACCAACAAAGTTGACGAGCACTCAGCCGAATATGCACTGGACTACGACGGCAACTATATTGGCACGATTCCTTGCGCAGATTGCAGTGGTATTAAAGTCAAACTCACACTCAACAAAGACAAAACATTCGTTTACGACACTACTTATCTAACAAATACAAACGAACATTTTACCGATAAAGGAAATTATCAAATTAAAGGCAGTATTTTAACGCTACCACTTTCACCTAACCCAATTAAACTATTTGTTGGCGAAAGTGCTTTATTTTATTTAAACAACCAAGGCAAACCTTCCAAAGACTATGTTTTAGACAAGGTCAGATAAAAGCCTTTGTTTTTGTAGATGCCAATCACGTAAAGGCAGGTACATCTGCCCTCTTGGTAGGTGCATTCAATGCGTCTCTGCAAATATTGGGTTAGGTGTAGCTGTGTATATCACTATACCACGCCGCAAACGTGGGGATTGAGCCACGTCGCTATCGTTCCTCTCAACGCCGAATAATAGGCTAACTGAAAACCCAGCCACATGCTTTACATTTTAACCCAAGCACATACTTTACAAATCCCCCTCTTTTGTAAAAAGGGGTTAGGGGAGATTTGCACAGCATAGGTTTTACTTAGAACTTCGTCATCTACCCCCCTGTGCAACATAAACATGGTTTACATTTTAACCTAAGCACATGGTTTACACTCCCCCCCTTTGGTGCCATTGTCTGTTTGGTAATATTTTTTGTTGC
>PDWI01007812.1_pt1 | contig 13544 bp, 12 predicted proteins | sample 1430891 | NCBI WGS metagenome assembly PDWI01 (sample SAMN01162508, study PRJNA174530) | Oral metagenome, whole genome shotgun sequencing project. | biome: Marine environment; feature: Marine mammal; material: Swab sample of the gingival sulcus; isolation source: swab sample of gingival sulcus...
CAGTGATGCTACGATGAAAATGATGAGTATCCCCTTGAATGATGAAGATATTGCTAATTTGGCAGCTTATTATGCGAGTTTGTCAGTGAACGGTAAATAATGACTGACTATTTAGTCTAAATTTAATTGGCTTTTTTCCTTTTTCTTTTTATACTGAGGCACTGTTTTTGATTGGTTTTTTAATATGCAAGTTACCCAACATACTGACTATGCACTACGAGTGCTTATTTACGTTGCTTGTAATGAGGGGCAACTGGTAAATATCAGTAGTATTGCACAAACCTACCAAATTTCTAAAAGTCACTTGATGAAAGTGGTTCCCACTTTAGTCAAGGGTGGTTTTTTAATTGGCGTTAGGGGTAATCGGGGTGGGTTAAAACTTGCTTTGCCGCCTCATCAAATCAATGTTGGTAAGGTTTTTCGGCACACGGAGACTTTACAATTAGTTGAGTGTTTTAGTGAAAAAAATCAGTGCCATATTACACCTTCTTGTCGTTTGGCGAGGATTTTTAACGGGGCGCAAAATGCTTTTTTACACTATCTTGATGGTTTTACATTAGCTGATTTAATCAATGATGATTTACGTAAGGTGCTAATGGAATATCCGAAAGATTGAAGTAAAACTTAGTCGTTAATTTGGCTTTATAGCTAAATCATCCTTGTAGAATGACGGTATCTAAAAGTATTAACTTCATATTCAACGGGGTAAAATGTGAAAAAGTCTGTTCAGTGCTTGCTAAAATATTTTAGAGTGATAAGATATGCCCCATCGACGCGGGGTGGAGCAGCTTGGTAGCTCGTCGGGCTCATAACCCGAAGGTCGTGAGGTCTTTTTTTGTTTCTATGGTAAAAAGTTTTATGCGTAAGAATGAACAGTTAAATGAATTGCTTAAACCTGTTGTTTCGTCAATGGGTTACGAATTAGTGGGTGTTGAATATCATCCAAATTCGGTTAATGCTTTGGTGCGTGTTTATATTGATAAACCCGATGGTATTGATTTGGATGACTGTGTGGCGGTTAACGAGCAGGTGAGTGGCGTTTTAGATGTGGAAGATCCCATTCCGAGCAAATATACGTTGGAAATTTCTTCTCCAGGCTTGGATAGACCCTTGTTTAATCTAGCAGATTTTGAGCGTTTTACCGGTAGTCACGTTAAAATTCGTTTATCGCGTCCTGTCGAAAGGCAGCGAAATTTTAAAGGAGAGATTTTGGCTGTTGATGGTGAAATAGTTATAATTAAAGCATCTGATGACAAAGTTGCTGAATTAAATTTTAATGATGTTGAAGTCGCACGGCTAATACCGTTGTTTGACTAAGTTAAGTGGAGTAAAAAGAATATGAGTAAAGAGCTTTTGTTAGTCGTAGAAACGGTTTCCAATGAAAAGTCTGTTTCAGAAGATGTTATTTTTGAGGCATTAGAGACGGCATTGGAGGCGGCAACTCGTAAGCAATACGAAGAAGAAGTTGAAATTCGCGTTGAAATTAACCGTCATTCTGGCGAATATGAAACTTATCGCTGTTGGTCGGTTTTACCGGAAGATGAAATCGAATATCCGAGTAAAGAACTGACTTTGGAAGAAGCGAAGGTTTATGATGAAAATGTCGAAGAACATGGTATTGTCGAGGAAAAAATCGAGAATTTACCCTTTGGACGTATTGGTGCTCACTTAGCCAAGCAAATTATTATCCAAAAAGTTCGCGAAGCAGAACGTCAAAAAGTTTATGAGGAATATGCGGATTTAGAAGGAAAAATTGTTCATGGTACGGTTAAACGTATTGAGCGAGGTAATGTTGTTTTGGATTTAGGGAATAACGTCGAGGGCATCATTTTTAAAGAAGATTTGATTCCTCGTGAAAATACTCGTCAAGGCGAACGTTTACGTGTATTTATTAAGCAAGTACAAAGAGAAAACCGCGGACACCAAATTATATTAAGTCGTACTGCACCAGAGCTACTGGTTGAGTTATTTACGATTGAAGTACCTGAAATTGCCAATGGTACAATAGAAATCAAAGCAGCTGCTCGTGATCCTGGTGGACGTTCAAAAATTGCGGTTTATACGGAGGACCCTCGTATTGACCCTGCGGGTGCTTGTATTGGCATGCGTGGTTCTCGTGTGCAAAATATCACTGCTGAGTTAAGTGGTGAACGTGTGGATATTATTATCTGGGATGAAGAACCTGCAGACTTTGTGGTTAAAGCTATTGCTCCTGCTGAACCTGTTGCGATTGTTGTTGATGAAGAAAACCATAGTATGGATTTAGCTTTCCCCGAAGATAAACTGGCTATTGCCGTTGGTCGAGGCGGGCAGAATGTCCGTTTGGCAAGTGAACTGACTGGCTGGCGTTTAGATGTTATGAGTGAAGAAGAGTTTGCTAAAAAAACGGGTGAAGAAAAAGAAAAAATCATTCAGCAATTCGTTGATAAATTAGAAATTGATGAAGAAATTAGTGAGATTTTAGTTCGTGAAGGTTATACCTCGTTAGAAGAAATTAGCTATGGCGATATTGATGAACTTTATGCCATTGAGGAGTTCGATACTGATATTGTTGATGCACTTCGTGAACGTGCCAGTGATATTTTGTTGACTCAGGCGATTAGCGAAGAAGAAGCTATTGAGGCGTCAGACTCAGATCCTATTGATACTTTGCCTGGTATGGATGATAACTTGTTATTGCAAGTCAGGTTAAACGGTATCCAAACCTGGGATGACTTGGCAGAGTTGTCCACCGATGAACTCACTGAGATGACAGGCTTAGATGATGAGGACGCTGCTGCGTTAATTTTAAAAGCTCGTGAACCTTGGTTTGCAGAATAAATAATATTGGGGGAAGTAGATATGAGCGATGTAACCGTCAAATCATTGGCTGAGCTGACTAAAACAGATGTCACCAAGCTATTAGAACAGTTAAAAGAAGCAGGTGTTGAAGTGGCTGATGAAAATGCAGCTATTACAACAGCAGAAAAACAAAAATTATTAGCGTACTTGCGTACGCTACACGGCAAATCAGATAAACCAAAAGCACGGATTGGACTAAAGAAAAAAAGTACGATTAGTGTCGGCGGTAAGGATAAAGTTGCTGTTGAAGTACGTTCAAAGAAAAAAGTACTTAAGTCCGGAACGACAAAGCAGACGGCAGCATCTCAAAAAGCTCCTGAAAAACCTAAGCGTTTATCGGCTGCTGAAATTGCTAGAAAATTAGCAGAAGAAAAACGTCTTCAGCAGGGTGATGTTATGCGTCAGTCTGAAACGGAGAAAAAGGAAAAAGCAGCTCAAGAAGCCAAAGAACGTGCTGAAAAAGAAGCAAAATTCCGTAAGGAAAAAGCCGAGAAAGAAGCACAACACAAGGTAGAGGCCAAAGCCAAGGCTGAATCTCAAGCTAAGTTACAAGCCATCGAAGCTGAGACGAAAGCGAAAGCAGATGCTGAACGCAAGAAAAATCTTGAAAAAGATGCTAAGGAAAACGCTGAGACAGAGCTGAAAAAACAACAGGAACGTGAGAAATCAGCGAAAAAAGATAGAGAACAAGATGATAAAGCTCGTAAACAAGCTGATGCTGATTATCAACGTCAAGTTGAAGTCGAACGAATGGGAGCAGCTAAATTCCGTGAGGATAGAAAATCTTCACGTAGAGATCCACGAAAGGGTCAACAGCAACGCCGTCGTCCATCAATAACAGCACAAAATAAACATAAATTTGAACGTCCGCAAAAAGAGGTTATTGTAGAAGTTGCATTGCCTGAAACGCTGACTGTTGGCGAACTTGCTCAGAAGATGAATAAAAAATCAGCTGAACTCATTATGGAATTAATGAAAATGGGTTCAATGGTAACAATTAACCAAGTGCTGGATCGTGATACAGCGGCCCTCTTATTAGAAGAAATGGGCATTAAATACACTTATATTAATGAGAATGAGGCAGAAGAATCATTGTTAGAGTCTGTTGAGTCAAAATTAGAAGATGTCCGACCTCGTCCACCGATTGTGACTATTATGGGGCACGTCGACCATGGTAAAACTTCTTTGCTTGACCACATTCGCAGTACAAGAGTGACAGCAGGTGAGGCGGGCGGAATTACGCAGCATATTGGTTCGTATCACGTTGAGACAGATAATGGTATTGTGACCTTTTTAGACACACCAGGTCACGCTGCCTTTACCGCTATGCGCGCTCGTGGTGCTCAAGTAACGGATATTGTTGTCGTTGTTGTTGCGGCGGATGACGGTATCATGCCTCAGACAGTTGAAGCAATACAGCATGCTAAAGCGGCTAAGGCACCAATTGTCATCGCGATTAACAAAATTGATAAACCCGAAGCTGATCCTGAAAAAGTAAAAACAGCCTTAACACAGTACGATATTGTTCCTGAAGATTGGGGGGGCGATGTAATGGTGGCGAATGTGTCCGCAAAAACAGGTGAGGGTATTGATGACCTATTAGAAAAAATTCTTTTAGAAGCAGAAGTGCTTGAATTAGAAGCCGCACACAAAGGTCCTGCACAAGGTATCGTTATTGAGTCCCGTGTGGATAAAGGACGTGGTGTCGTTGCCTCTGTGATTGTTCAAAAAGGCGAGTTGGCGAAAGGTGATTTCATTCTTTCGGGTATGGAATATGGTCGTATTCGTGCGATGAATGATGAGAATGGCAGACCAACGCAAAAAGCAGGCCCTTCTATTCCTGTTGAAATTCTTGGTTTATCAGGTGCACCAATGGCGGGTGATGAGATGATTGTGGTTGAAAGTGAAAAAGTGGCAAAAGAACTCGCCAATCAGCGCCAAATCAAAGCCAAAGAAGCTAAACTCGCTAAACAGCAAAAATCTAAATTGGAAAACTTATTTGCCAATGTAGGTGACAATAAGGTTGAAGAGGTTAATGTTTTACTGAAAACAGATGTTCAGGGTTCTGCTGAGGCATTGCGTGAGTCATTATTAAAATTATCTACTGATGAAGTTGCTGTTCGTGTTGTTAGTGCCACTGTTGGTGGTATTACAGAGTCTGATGTTAACTTGGCAATTGCTTCAGATGCGGCGATTATTGGTTTTAACGTTCGTGCTGAGTTAGGGGCGAAAAGATTGGCCGAAGCTGAGCATGTTGATTTGCGTTATTACAGTATTATCTACGAAGCGATTGAAGATGTGAAACAAGCCATGATTGGTAAGCTTTCACCAGAGTTTAAAGAAGAAATCGTTGGTATTGCCGAAGTTCGCGATGTCTTTAAAGCACCAAAAATTGGTCAAATTGCGGGTTGTATGGTTATTGATGGCTATGTGAAACGCTCGAATCCAATCCGTGTACTACGTGATAATGTTGTGATATACGAAGGTGAACTAGAGTCATTACGTCGCTTTAAAGACGATGTGAATGAAGTGCGTGCGGGCACTGAGTGTGGTATTGGTGTAAAAAATTACAACGATGTCAAAGTTGGTGACCAGATTGAGTGTTACGAGCGTAAAGAGGTCGCCCGTGAACTATAAGTTCTGTCCCTCGTGATTTTTATTAACAGGGTTACTCAATAAAAAAAGAAAGACATTTTGTGTCTTTCTTTTTTTGTTCTTTTAGTACCGTCATTCTACGATTTTTACAGTGATAAAAAATTGAACAAATAGACGGTATAGAATGACGGTACTAATTGACAAAAATTAGATAGTCGCAGCCACACGGGTAGCCGACTGTATATTTTTAATATGTAAGATTTTTGTCAGTGTATAGTTAAGATGTTGGATATCTCTGACGGTAATATTTAGTTGCATACTAACATTATTATCTTCATCACGAGAGAAGTTTGCTTTTTGGATGCTTGCTCCTTCGTTAAGTAGTGCTTGTGAAATATCTCGAATTAATCCTACGCGATCAGTTGCCATAATATGAATCGTGGAAGAAAAACCGCCTTGCTCACCTGCCCATGCAACAGGTAAAATTTTGTCGGGTTCTTTTTCTGCCATTGCCAAAAGGTTAGGGCAGTCGCTGTTGTGAATACTGACACCTTTGGTTCGGGTAATATAGCCGGTAATGGTCTCGGGTGGCATAGGGTTACAACAATTTGCCATAGAAATTAATAAATCATCAATGCCCTCTATGATGACACTCCCTGTTTTTTTTGGATTTTTCTTGATGGGAATTCTTGATAATCGTGTGTGAATATCATCAAATGTTTGCTGCTTAACTTCTTGGATAGTTTCGATATAATTAATAACAGTAATTAAACCAATATCGCCAAAACCGATAGCCGCATAAAGATTTTCAACAGTTTTAAAATTAAACTTATTCGCTACTGCAAGTAGATATTTATTGTTATTTTCTATACCTTGTTTTTTTAGCTTTTTTGTCAATAATTCTTCGCCTTGCTCAACAGCACTTTCTCGCTCCAGTTGTTTAAAGAAATGGCGAACTTTTGCTCGTGCCTTAGAAGACTTTAAATAACCGGCGTGAGGGTTTAACCAATCTCTGCTTGGATGGGGTTTCTTATCGGAAAGAATTTCAACAGTTTCCCCTGTCTTTAGAATATGAGTAATGGGAACAAGGTTCCCGTCGATACGGGCTCCTTTGGTTCTGTGTCCTAAGTCTGTATGAATGTAGTAGGCAAAATCTAATGGTGTTGAACCATTGGGTAAGTCGATAACTTTTCCTTGTGGCGTAATAACATAGACTCTGTCTTCTGTGATTTCAGCGGCAAATTCGTCGGCAATAGCTTCATCAGATTCATTAAGTAGGGCACGCAACCAGTTGATTTGTTTATCAAATGCAGTTGTTTTCCCCGTGTTATTTTCTTTATACCGCCAGTGTGCCGCAACCCCAAGCTCTGCATAATCGTGCATTTCATTGGTGCGAATTTGTATTTCAATGGTTTTTCCTTCTGGGCCGACAACAGCCGTGTGTAGAGATTGATAGCCGTTTGGTTTAGGGTTGGCAATGTAGTCATCAAACTCTGAGGGAATATGTTTCCACATGGCGTGCACAATGCCTAAAACCGTGTAGCAGTCAGTCAGTGATTCGACCTGCACACGAATAGCAAGTAAATCATAAATTTCTTCTAGTCGCTTATTTTTTTTCTTCATTTTATTGAAGATACTATTGATGTGTTTAGCGCGTCCGTAAACTTTTGGATTGCTGATATTTTCGCTTTTAACTGCTTCAGTTAAGGTATTAACGACGTTGTTAACATAGTCTTCCCTTTCGCGACGTTGTTCAGCCAAAGATGTTGCGATGAGTCGGTAAGTTGTTGGTTCTAATTCTCGTAAAGCGAGGTCTTCAAGTTCCCATTTAAGTTTAGCGATACCTAAACGATTAGCCAGTGGTGCTTGAATATCCCGTGTTTGTAAAGCCAACTGTTGACGTTTTTGACTATCATATAAGTCTAAATGCCTCATGGAAACCAATTGCAAGGCAAGTTTGATAACCACAACGCGGATATCATTTGCCATGGCCAGTAACATTTGTCGTAAACGTTCGATATTTTGATGTGGGTTATCGTGCAAAATATCAATTAAGCCAATTTCTTCTAAATCGTTAAGTAGTGCGATTTCGTCATCACTGATAACATCAAATAGTGCATCAGGTAAGCCACCGGGTAAGTGACGTAAACGCCCAATGAATCCCACTCGGATAACCGATTTCCGCATTGCTAATGTTGCCAATACCTGTGCGACTTCTAAGCCCAATTGACAAGATGATTCATCAGGATAAAAATGCGTCAAATCTTCACAAATTTGTGTAACTTCAAGCGGTGAATATATCATTGGATGTGTCTTACAAAATAAAAGAAACAGGGTGCCAGTTTAACGAGGTTAAGTAAAATAGTAAACCTTAGATTCAAATGTTAGTAATGTGAATAAGTGTGTTAGAATGACGGCAGATGTTGAGTTATCTGGATAAAAAAAACCACGCCGAAGACAGTTCCAAGCTCGGCGTGGTTAATAGGAATAGTGCGGTAGGTATTAAGGGCACAAAAATAAACGCACTACCATGATTATTTGCAATAGAGCATTGCTTAACCACAAGCGAATGATAACAATTCTCATAAATAATCGCAAGGTTTTTTTGAAAAAAGTATAAATATATTTTGACCAATTAATTTTAGTGTTTCTTTAATCGCAACTATCTTTTTGATAATGCTTATCATTATTTAATTTTTGAGTATAATCAAAGGTTTTTAATATAGGTATTATTTGTTAGAATTATCCGCGTAAAGTTTACGGCTATTCACTACCATCATACACATAATTACAGATTAGGAGAATCCCATTATGCCCAATAAGAATCGTCCGATGTCGCCACATTTAGATATTTATCGTTGGCGAATTACTATGCTTTCCTCTATTTTGCACCGGGCCAGTGGTGCTTTCGTTTCGTTTGGGTTAGTTGTTCTGGTCTTAAAGCTTGTCTTTTTAGCGACAAATGGTGAATTTGGCTTTTCCCCTTATGGTATTTTGATTACTGTTTTTTGGGTTGTTTGGACGGCGGCAATTTATTATCACTTATGTAATGGTATTCGTCATCTGGCTTGGGATGCAGGGCATGGTTTTGCTGTTCCAACAGCTGAAAAGTCAGCAATGATGGTTATGTTAGCAACAGTGGTTTTAACAGTGTTAACATGGCTTATATATTTAATTTAATTTATAGGATGTCATAATGAAATTTAGAACTCCACTGAAAGTTGCCAAGGGGCATGGTTCTGCGAAAAGTGGCACAGGGCACTGGATACATCAACGTATTACTGCAATCGCCATTATTCCTCTCGTTTTTTTATTTATGTGTACGCTATTGAGCATTTTATCTGCGGAAAGTTATGCAGAAGTTGTTGAGCGTGTTGCTAACCCATTTTGGGCAACAACTTTGATTTTATTTATTTTAGTTGGCTTTTACCATGGGGTATTAGGAATTCAGGTTATGCTTGAAGATTATGTTTCTGCTGAACTACCTAAAATGTTGTTATTAATTGTTGTGCGTTTGGCAGCAGGTTTCTTTGCTGTTCTTGGCGTGCTATCCGTATTATTTATCGCCTTTGGAGCATAAGATGCAAAATAATTATGAAATTATAGAACACTCATACGATGTTGTTGTTGTGGGTGCTGGGGGTGCGGGTTTGCGTGCCACCTTTGGTATGGCTGAGAAAGGACTAAAAACAGCCTGTATCACTAAAGTTTTTCCGACGCGTTCTCATACGGTTGCAGCTCAGGGTGGTATGGCGGCTTCTCTTGCTAACATGGGTGATGATAACTGGAAATGGCATATGTATGATACCGTTAAAGGTTCCGATTGGTTAGGTGACCAAGATGCCATTGAGTATATGTGCCGTGAAGCCGTTCCTGCCGTTATCGAATTAGAACACCAAGGCGTGCCATTCTCACGGACAGAAGATGGTCGTATTTACCAACGTCCTTTTGGTGGTATGACCACAAATTTTGGTGAGGGACAGGCTCAACGGACTTGTGCGGCTGCTGACCGTACGGGGCATGCGATTTTACATACGCTTTATCAGCAGTCATTGAAACATGATGCAGAGTTCTATATTGAGTATTTTGCCACTGACTTGTTAATGAGTGAAGATAACAAGGAATGTAAAGGTGTTATGGCTCTGGATATGTCAACAGGTGTTATGCACGTTTTCCACGCCAAGACGGTAGTACTTGCGACGGGTGGTTATGGACGTGCATTCTTCTCAGCGACGTCGGCTCATACGTGTACAGGTGACGGCAATGCGATGGTCTTGCGTGCAGGACTACCACTACAAGATATGGAATTTACGCAATTCCACCCGACAGGTATTTATGGTTCGGGTTGTTTGATGACAGAGGGTTGTCGCGGTGAAGGCGGTTATTTGACTAATAGCGAGGGTGAGCGTTTCATGGAGCGTTATGCGCCTTCAGCGAAAGACTTGGCTTCTCGTGATGTGGTTTCGCGTGCAATGACCATGGAGATTTTAGGCGGGCGTGGTGTTGGTCCGAATAAAGATCATATCTACTTACACTTGGAGCATTTAGGTGCTGATGTTATTAACGAACGTCTACCGGGTATTGCTGAAACAGCGAAAATATTTGCGGGCGTTGATGTAACAAAAGAGCCAAGCCCGGTTATCCCGACTGTTCACTATAATATGGGTGGTATTCAAACGAACTACCATGGTGAGGTTGTAACCTTAGATGGAGATAATCCTGATGCGGTCGTACCTGGATTAATGGCGATTGGTGAGGCGGCTTGTGTATCAGTTCATGGTGCAAATAGATTAGGTTCTAACTCTCTGCTTGATATTGTTGTCTTTGGTCGTGCGGCGGCAATCCGTTGTAATGAAGTGATTGATAAAGAAACGCCAACAGAAAGAGCACCGCAGTCTTCCATTGATAAGGCCTTGGCTCGTTTTGATAGGCTACGTATGGCAGATGGTTCTCGCCCAACGGCTGATATTCGTTTGGAAATGCAACACACTATGCAAAAACATGCGGCTGTTTTCCGAACTCAAGAAAGTATGGATGAAGGTATTAAGAAACTAGAGAAAACATTTGAAAGTTTCGCTGATGTTAAAGTAACGGATAGAGGTTTAATTTGGAACACGGATTTAATTGAGACGCTAGAGTTACAAAATTTGTTGGAGTGTGCGATGGTTTCAATTAAAGCAGCGGCAAATCGTCCTGAGTCTCGCGGTGGTCACGCTCGTGATGATTTCCCCGATCGTGATGATGCCAATTGGATGAAGCACACACTCACGTGGTTGGATACTGATTCAAAAAATGGTGAAGTGAAAATTGATTATCGTCCTGTTCACGACTATACCTTGACGGATGAAGTTGAATATATCAAGCCGAAGAAACGTGTTTATTAATCGAATAAAGATTTAAGGAGAATTACCATGGCTGAATTTAAACTACCCGCCAACTCAATTATCAAAAAAAATGGTGTTTTTTATCCTGCACCAGAGGGGGCGACCAATACACGTAAATTTAAGATTTATCGTTGGGATCCTGAGACAGGAGAAAATCCTCGCTACGATACTTATGAGCTAGATATGGATGCTTGTGGTCCAATGGTTTTGGATGCACTGCTGAAAATTAAAAATGAAATTGATTCGACTGTATCACTACGTCGTTCTTGTCGTGAGGGTATTTGTGGGTCATGTGCGATGAATATTGCCGGTGAAAATACGCTGGCTTGTACGCGTGCTATTGATGAATATAAGGGTGATATTGCAATTAACCCATTGCCGCATATGAGTGTGGTTAAGGATTTGGTGACGGATTTAACCCATTTTTATGCTCAGTATGCTTCGATTAAACCTTGGTTACAGGCCGATACACCCGCTCAGCCAGATAAAGAGCGTTTGCAATCGCCAGAAGATCGTGCGAAGTTAGATGGGCTTTACGAGTGTATTTTGTGTGCATGTTGTTCAACGTCTTGTCCATCGTACTGGTGGAATAGTGAACGTTATCTCGGTCCTTCTGCATTGCTTCAAGCACATCGTTGGATTATGGATTCTCGTGATGATGCAACAGGTGAACGTTTAGACAACTTAGAAGATCCATTTAAGGTGTATCGTTGTCACACGATTATGAACTGTGCACAAGTTTGTCCTAAGGGCTTAAATCCAGCAAAAGCGATTGCTGAAATTAAGTTAAAAATGGCAGAACGTCAAGTTTAATAAGATGAGAATTTTTGTGTAAAAAGCCAAGCAAAAGCTTGGCTTTTTTGCTATGATGAGCACGTCGAGCTATACGTGAAATTGTCGTAAATTTCCGTTGCGATTTGATTATACTTACTTATTACTTACTATTACAAAGAGGTTTAATATGTTTCCAGAGTTTCGCGAATTAATCACAGAATTAAAACAAAATGATGCTCATTTTTCACGTTTATTTGAGAAACACAACGTGTTAGATGAAGAAATAAGAAATCTTGAGAACGACCCTGTTGCTGGTCATCGTCACGATGAAATTGAGTTAAAGAAAAGAGAGAAATTACATTTAAAAGATGAGTTGTATAAAATATTACGAGCTAAATCATAGATCAAATGATTTTTACTAAAGCCGAGCTTCAGCTCGGCTTTTTTCTTGATAAAAATGAGATGTTCAACTCAATTTAAAGTAAGTTTATGAGAGATAAAAAAGAAAGAATTATATTAATTCACGGTCTATTTATGCACGCAATTGTTATGCAATATTTAGATAGACAGTTAACAAAGTTAGGTTACGAGGTTAATTGTTTCTCTTATCAAAGTGTCAAAAATAGCATGGCGGAAAATACGGAGGAATTAGTAGCATTTGTTCAGAAACATTATCAGCAAGGTGAGATTTGTCATTTTGTGGGGCACAGTCTGGGTGGTTTATTGATTCGTTTAGCTTATGAACGTGAGCCTAAATTTTTTACCGGGCGGATTGTAACTTTGGGTACACCTCATAATGGGAGTTTGGTTGCTGAACGTGTTGCCAATGATATTAATAGAAGTATCTTGGGTGGTTCATATACGCATGCACTTGACGGGGAATTACCCGAATGGCGAGGTGAAGTGCAGCTGGGCTCAATAGCGGGTAGTAAATGCATTGGTATTGGCATGGCTTTGAAAGATTTGCCTAAGCCGAATGACGGTACGGTAAGTGTTGTTGAAACACAGTTGAATAATCAGACAGATAGCTTGTCTTTACCATTAAGTCATACGGCTTTGGTTTATTCAAAACGTGTTGTAAAAGCCATTAATTATTTTTTAGAAAATGGATACTTTTTAAAATAAGCACTATGTTATAATGAGCCGGTGGCATGAGTGCGGTTTGTTGTTTTAGTACCGTCATTCTATGTTTTTTTTATGAAAGTTGATTTTTTATTTTATGAATAATTGGCTTAATTTGATAGGAGTTTTACAATGAAAAAATTATTATTAACAGTTGCTTTAGGTTTTGCGGGTAGTTTTGCTTATGCGGCGGATTGTGCAGTAGATTTATCGGCAAACGACGCAATGCAATATGATTTAAAAGAAATCACTGTGCCAAAAAGCTGTAAAGAATTTACCATTAATTTAAAGCATATTGGTAAATTGCCAGCTGTGTCAATGGGACACAATGTTGTAATTTCCAAAGCTGCAGACAAAATGCCGATTGTTTCAGACGGCATGACAGCCAAGGATACTGACTATGTGAAACCAGGTGATACTCGTGTCATTGCTGCAAGTAAAGTTATTGGTGGTGGGGAGTCAACTTCTGTTAAGTTTAGCACAGAAGGTTTGGAAACCGGCGGTGATTACGACTTTTTCTGCTCTTTCCCAGGTCACGTTGCTTTAATGTCCGGCAAAGTAATTGTAAAAGAATAATTCGTTAGCACCAAGCTTAGTCGATAACTAAAGAGAGAATGATGTGATTAATTTGATTTAGTTATTGAGGAAAATAAAATAAAGCCCACCAAAAGGTGGGCTTTATTTTTACGCAAAGTACCGAATAATTAAATTGGGCTAGCGTTAACGAGTTTTAAAATAAAAATAGTGGTGGCTACGACTAGATTCGAACTAGTGACCCCATCATTATGAGTGATGTGCTCTAACCAACTGAGCTACGTAGCCAACTTT
>PDWI01015052.1_pt1 | contig 13543 bp, 11 predicted proteins | sample 1430891 | NCBI WGS metagenome assembly PDWI01 (sample SAMN01162508, study PRJNA174530) | Oral metagenome, whole genome shotgun sequencing project. | biome: Marine environment; feature: Marine mammal; material: Swab sample of the gingival sulcus; isolation source: swab sample of gingival sulcus...
AAAAATTTATTTCGGTAAAAATTCTAAGAATGCCGATGAGACTTATGTCTGGATAAATACCCTGCGAGAGGCAGGTTTGATTCGTCTTCACTCCAAGGAGCGGATTAAAAGTTCGGCTAAACCTGTTCGCAAAGCAATTTTTGATTTATTTAAAAAGGTAGATGTCTCTTTCGGGGATAAGTCTTTCAAGAATGGAGAGAGTGCTGTTAATTCAACTTCTTTTTTTATTACCATGACTTCTCTCACAAATCTATTGAAAATAAATCCAAAATTCAATAGAGCAGGTGTTGGGTTTATCGGCCATATCTTAGTGAGCATTATTCTTAAAAGGCTATATGAGCCGGGAAAGAGGATAAAGGTGAAACCTCTCCATGACCTGAACTATAAGCTAACAATATATAATTCTCAGCATTCAAAAAAATCTTTGGAAAATAAAATCGAGAAGGCAAGAGAAGACCTCATAGAGCTTTTGAACAAGGTGCAAAACTATCTTCATTCACAAAGAGATGCTGTTGATTTTTATACACTCTTTGCAGAAATTAAAAAGGAAAAAAAGTACTTAAAGTCATATATGCTGCGTTATGCTCTTGAGATACTGGCAATCTTCAAAAGTATTGAATATGAATCCAAACCTCTTGGGAATAAACTCTATGATATTAAATATGGTTTGCATGACAGCACTTTCTCTCCCTCAGAACAGGATAATATGCAAAAGATGTTCGATTTGAACTATGCCTTCATTGATAATTCACTGAACCTATTGCATGAGGAATATGCCATTAAGAGCAATAGAGAATTCCCCCTTAGCCAAAGGCGGCAGTTTTTTGAAAACTATTTTATTTCAAATTACTATGATGATAGAATTATGACTGCGAATATAGGAGGAGTTCACAGAGACTTGGTGGAAAACAATGTTTTCTCTCATTCCTTAAGTGGGCGCTATGTCAATATCATAGAATATTTGAATGAGATTAGAAAATCTATTCTGGAGAGCAAGAAACTCCATGGTCTTAACATTAATATCAGTTCTTTGAACATGATTGTTTCATATATTAAATCTAATTCCTCTCTGGGGAATTATCGAAATTCTTTTAAAATACTATCCTCTGAAAATGATAATATGAATTACATCAATGATGAAATAGGTGATTCCGAATATAGCTGTAAAAATGTTGCATCATTTTATAAGGAGATTCTTCATCAGGCTGCACCATTGACCAATCACTTTAATATCCCCAAGGAAGCCTTGCCATATGAAAAAGGAGGAAATCCTAACTTGCTCCCCAAGCTCGTTGAAAGTTTAAAGTCCAAAGGAATACGCGTAAACTCAGCGGAGTTAAAAATTGCCTACTGGAAGTTGCCCCGAGAGAGTGATGTTGTGAAAGTTCTTGATGCCTATGGTGAGTCCATTGAGGCAACGGGGTGTTTCTCTTTTGCCATGAACAGAAAATGTATTGAGCTTATATGTAGCAACAATAAAGGGTATTTTGATCTTTTTCTTGAGCTCATGAGGGGAAAATACAGGCTTCTGTTTCTTTACAAGGTTTTTAATGAAGATGAAGAACTTTTGGAAAGATTTTTTTGCGATGCAACCATTATACATATTGACGATGTGAGAGGCATTAATGAGAGTCTGTCTATGCGAAAAATGACTGTGAAGGAGAAGGCTGTCTATGAAAGATATATGGATCGCTCTCCTTTGACCCATTCGGATATATATAAAAGCATTAAGGCATATGGCAGGTTTAGGTTAAAACTGGAAAAATTGTATAAATAATTGGCTATAAAAGTTTTTTTGTTTTTTTGCTTGACATAATTGCCCTTTTTGTTATGAAAAGGATAATTCGTTGTTCTTTGAAAACAAAATTTTTTTGGGAAAAAAGAACACCGTGCAAGTTTGTAACGTCTGATTGAGTCAAGTCTTTCTCGTAATTTGCCCTTTCTTTTTTGAGTTAGTTGGTCATTTTTTTGCAAAAAAAGGGAACACCGTGCAAACTTGACCTCTAAGTCCTGATTTAATCAGGGCAAAAAAAGGTAAGGGTCTAAAAGACTGCCCCGCTGACAGGGGATTTTGACCAACCAGAGATTTTTCATATTCAGAGATTATTCTCTGAAGTCTAAAAGACTGCCCCGCTGACAGGGGATTTTGACTGGACTAGTATGTTTATATCTTAAACCATCTCTAATACTAGTCTAAAAGACTGCCCCGCTGACAGGGGATTTTGACTTTTCCGAATAATTCTCTTCCTCTCTCACTCTATCCAAGTCTAAAAGACCTCCCCGCTGACAGGGGATTTTGAGGTCCAAAATTTGCTTTAATAAAAAAACCGCTCAAAAGAGCGGTTTTTTTTAGGCCTCTCCTGCCGGAGAATATTCCTCATAGGGGGAAATATTAAAATTTTCTCAAAATCCCATTTTTTTCGAAAAAATCCCAATTTTTTTCGAAAATTTTCTCTCCTCTGTCGTTTATATTATAGACACATAAAAAATGTGAGGAGGAAATATGAAAAATTTTGAAGACCTGACAATAGCAGATGATTACATGTTTTACCATGTAATGCAAAACAAAGACTTATGCAAGACACTGCTGACCAGCATTCTATCGGATAAAATTGCCGAAATTACAACCATTGAGATACAGAAAACCTTTGAGACTTCCACAAATGCAAAGGGTATTCGCCTTGATGTTTGGCTTATTGACAGCACGGGTAAGCAATATAATATTGAAATGCAGACAACGGCAAATAGAGACCTGGCAAGGCGAATGAGATATTACCAGTCGGCAATTGATTCTCACTTATTAGATAAAGGAGGACATTACAGTGATTTGTCAGACACATTTATCATCTTCATCTGTCCCTTTGACTATCCTAAAAAAGGCTTGCCAATTTATTCGTTTACGACAATATGTAACGAAGACAAAACAATAGAACTTGACGATGGAACAACAAAGATTTTGGTAAACAGCTCCGCTGCCCACAAGGTTAAGGAGAAAAACCTCAGAGCTTTCCTTGAGTACATGAATGGCAGGGAAACGGAGAACGATTTTGTAAAAAGCTTAAAACATGAGATTGAGACCTTTAAGCACAATAACAAGATGCGGGAGGAATATATGTACCGAATGACAGTTGAAGATGAAATCAGACATGATGCCTTACAACAGGGAAGACAAGAAGGAGACCATGATAGAGTGCTCCAGACTATTGCAAATATGAAACAAGAAAATCTTGATAATTCTATTATCTCGAGAGTAACCGGATTATCTATTCAAGAAATTGAAAAACTATAATTTGTTAATATGACTTATAGTCTTTCGTTTATAGAGGTGAGAATATAAAACCAAGAGACTGCCCCGTTGATAGGGGATTTTGGTGCCCAAACTTTGCTTTAATAAAAAAACCGCTCAAAAGAGCGGTTTTTTTTAGGCCTTAAGGAGAAATTCTGTGTCTTCATTTTAGGTACCCGCTACCGTCCTAAAAAAAATTTTTCAACCGATATTTTTTTCTTTTAGAGCGTCATTAATTGTATCCGCACTAAATTATTTAATGCGGTTAATTCCAGGTTCCGGAGGTTACACATGGCTGTTTTGTATATTTCAGAGCATGGTCTCAAGGTTTCCATTTCCGGCGAGGTACTTCTTTTTAAGTCCGCAGGAGAAGTTGTTAAGAAGGTCCCCCTTGCCTATGTTGATCGGGTCATGGCATTTAGCTCGGTGCAGTTTACCACTCAGTGTCTGTCTCTTTTGGCAAAGCGTGATGTCCCCGTTGTTATTTACAACTCCAAGGGGCATTATCTCTATTCTCTTCACACTCCCATGGGGAAAAATGTTAATCGCAGAATGAAGCAGTATAAGCTCGCAGAAGACAGGGATTATACCATTTCATTTTGTAGAAGAATTGTTAGAGCGAAGATTAAAAATTCATCTGAGTTTCTTAGAAGATATGGCAGGAGGCATTCGAATTCCAGGATTGGTGATGCTCTTGGAGAATTGAAGAATATTAATTTTAAAGTCGATTCTGCCAGAGAACGCAATGAACTCATGGGGCTTGAAGGTTATGCTGCACGGTCTTATTTCTATGTCTATGCCAGCATTATTGGTAACTACCTGCCCTTTGGCTCCAGGTCAAGAAGACCGCCCAAGGATCCTGTGAACTCTCTCCTGTCCTTTGGCTATACTCTTCTTGCAGGAGAAATTGAGTCACTGGTCGAGGGCTTCGGCTGTGACCCTGCCGTGGGTTTTTATCATGGCATTCAGTATGGACGCCCCTCCATGGCTCTTGATCTTACCGAGGAATTCCGTTCCATCTGTATTGACAGGTTTATTCTCTATCTTGCCGGTCAGGGTATTTTTACCGATTCTGATTTTCAAGAGAGAGCAGGAGGGTGTTATCTTGTTAAAGATAAATCTAAGAAGTTCTATGAAGAGTATGAGAAGTGGATGAACAGGGGACTTGCCGGTCAGCCTGCTTCGTCTTGGAGAAAGCTCCTTCGAAGACAGGTGGAGCGTTTTTCCCTCTCTCTGGATGTTGAAGGCGAATACATTCCAATGGATTATGGTAAGGGCGATGTTTGCTGTAGTGAGCTATGATATCGTCTGCGACAAAAGGCGGCGAAAGGTCTATAAAATTCTTGAAGGCTATGGAGTTCGGCAGCAGTATTCCCTTTTTGAGTGTGATTTAAGGGAGGAGGTTCTGGCAGAGCTTTCCCGAAAAATTGCTCAGGAAGTGAACCCCGAGGAAGATTCTGTGAGAATTTACAGGTTCTGTCTCAACTGCGTGGACAAAGTGGAGATTCAAGGGGATGGAAATCGGTTTAAGGCCATGGAGGTCATTGTAATTTAGCTTGTTGAGATGAGAGCAAAGTTACCGAGTAACTTTGCTCTCTATTATAATTATATTCTCTAATTTTAATCTGATTCTATTTCGAGAAAAATGAAGTTTTTCAATTCTGTGCTCAGGGCATAGCTTCCGGGAGTAATACTTTCAAAGACAGTTTTCTTGTTGTGGAGATACTGTTTTGTGCACTTGTTGTTTCCCAAAAGGTATATCTGTTCCAATTCTTTTTCGGTGGTAACTTCAAGGTCCAGTCCTTTTTCATTGACCATGAGCAGGGCTGTCATTTCTCCATCGGAGGTGTTGAGTTTAAACTCCGCTGTTGTTGACTTGTTGTCATCTAAAACGGCAGCTGAAAAGTTTTCCATTTCTAAACCCCGGAGAGGGACAATAAAGTTTTCTACTATTTTGACTTTTATTGTCTCAAAAATGGAGCTTTTCACATCTTCTGTTTGCATTTCATTTTCATATTCTAATATGTCTTCATACAGGGAGTAGCATGAAGGACATGTCAGAATGTGAATTAGAATATCCATGCGTCTGTCTTTGTCTTCAATCACTCCTGTGGCAAAGGCAATGACGCTTTCCGCCATATCTTTTAGACATGGTCCGGTATTGAGTCTCTCTTTTTTATTTTCCATTGTTCCCATATTATTTTCCAATATATTCATTTATTTCAGGTATTTCTTTTTCAAGTGCAGACCTTAGTTGCTGTATGATTTTGGTCCAGTGTTCAGAAACAGTGGACTGGGTTATCCCCATTATATCTGCTATTTCTTTTTGTTTTTTTCCTTCTTTAATTCTTAATCTAAATATTTCCTGTCTTCTTTCCGGCATGTTTTTTAATTCTTTTTCTATAGCCTCTACTATGGTTATTCTATTTATTATTTCTTCAGAGTGGTCTGCCATGGTGTCAGGCACGAGATCCATTCTTTCCGCAGGCTGACCAGACTCTTTTTCATTTGATTCAAGTTCACTGCTATTTCTGTTTTCTTTTTTCGCCATATCTATTACAACAGTCTTCGTAACATAATACTGAAGATAGTTCCCTAGAGCTGCTTCTCCTCTAAAATTGTTTAAGCATCCTTTTAATATCTTGAGCATGACATTTTGAAACATATCTTCCTCAAGATCTGCATCGTAATAATTCAAATATTTTTTACTATGTTTTCGTATCCCTCTCTTTATTTCATCAGAGTAATTCCTTACTATGTATTCAGGTGAGAGATTATAATGTTTATTCTTTTCCATTGTATTACTTGAGTTCCATTTATCTTTTATTCCTCATCCATTATAAGACTGGGGAATAACTCAAGTCAATATATTTTTCTCTTTCTAGTTTATTAGACCAATTGGAGTTTAAAAATATCGGTTCTTTTTAGGTAAATCAAATCTTTCTCTTGACTTTTTTACTTTCCTTACTTTAAAATTTGTGACAGTAGGAGGTTTATTTTATGGATTCTTTTGAAGAAGATGCTGCCCTCTTTGAACTTTGGAAGGAGATGCCTTTTGAAAGTGAATATGAAAAAAAAGAAAAGAAAGACTTTTATTTTTACCGAATAAGACCTCGTATTACAGAAATATTAAAAAGACGAATTGAAAATGGAATTGCTTCCGGTTCCATCTCCTGCTATAATCGCCTTGTTCTTGTTGTGGGCTATGATGCCAATCCGGCTTTAATCGTTGCCGGAGTCATTGATGCTCCGGAAATTGTTATTCTTTTTTCAAAGGAGAACCGCAAGATTCTTCAAGAAAGCTTCATGTCTGAAATAAAAAAACAGAATCCCCGGAGTGTTCTACGATACTATGAAGTTGACTACAATGATCACAATGGCAATTATGAGGCTGTGCTGTCTCTCATGGAATCTTTCCCGTCAGGGGAGAGGGTAATCTGTGATGTTACCGGTGGCAAGAAAATACTTTCGGCCTATCTTTCCATAATCGCCAAACATTTGGGCTTTGACATTTGCTATCTTGATTCGAAGTCCTATATTCAGGGGTCGCCTATTCCTGAACCGGGTAGTGAATCCCTGTACATTCATAATATTAGCCATGGTGGAGGAAAAAATCTTCTTGAATTTTCAGCAGGAGAAGATGCCATGCTTCTAATAAACAGCGTGGACAATAATAGACATCTTGTTTTTAACTACAGGCATAGAGGTAACTTTCTTAGTTTCGAGAAAAAAGATATTTCAGACTCTGTTATAGAGACAATTCGCCATGAGCTAAACAGTAAATATTCAAAGATAGACCATAATATTCGAATGGATAGGGGCTGTGAAGATGAGTTAAATTCCATTGTCCAAATGGTTCATCCCATGCTCATAGATGAATCCTTTGATGAAATTTTGAGTCAAGATGTTCCCGTAAAAACTGAAATAGTAGTGGACCCTGAACTGTCGGGTATCCCCTGGGATATTATTCTTTCGCGTGAGTATAAATTTAAGACAGCACCTCTTATAAAATTGAGCAGAAAGTCTCTTCGTTCTGTTACAATAAATAAAAATTCGAACAGAGCTTCTTCCCGTGGATTATTAATTTTTGGTTCAGGGGAGGGAATTGATAATTTTAATGAGTATAAAGAAAGTTTTAGAACCTTTGCCGAAGAGTCTTCAATGCAATTTGATATAGTTGAAGGTGAGAACAGAGGCTCAATTCAGAGAGCAATTTTAAAATTAAAGTATTCCATGTTAATTTTTTTCGGTCATTCTCATTTTGACCGGGAGCCTGAAAAAACAGGCTGGGTTTCCACAAGTGGTGAGCTTTTTCGAGCTAATGATTTCCATTCTGTGCGTAAAGTATGCCCTGAGATTATAATTTCCAATTCCTGCCATTCGGCTCATTCCATACCATTCTCATCTCATTCAATGGCTCTCCAGGCGTTAGATTCCGGTACACAGGCTTTTATTGGAACGAGATGGTTTCTCGAAACTCAAAGAAGCTTTGTTTTTCTCTCCCGGGTAATGAAAAAAATAGGAGAAAAATCGGGAAATATCTCTGCCTCTGAATGTTATCTCGCCGGTTTGAAGGCCCTTGAAGATAAATATGGCAGAGATGATATTTCTCTTTTTAACTATACATTTTACGGTTAGCGAGAGGTTTGGGGCAAAATTTGCCCCAAAATATTATCCCTGCCAGTGCTCGTTCATATACATCATTGCAGCCTTCTTTTCTTCATCGTTTTTGGCTGTTGTTTGTATGAAAAAGTTTACAGTAAAATCAGTTGAGTAGGAATTGAGATGTTAGCTTGTTAAGGTATTGTTCAATCCCCTTGGGCCTATGGTGGTCGCCGGTTAAATGGGGAGCCTCCTGTTTGGGAGAATCTTCAGGCAGTGATGTCAGGTTGCTGGCATATTTAGTAATAAATGCCTGGTGAAACATCTCTCCGGTAGGAGAAAACATTAGAAATTTTTTATCATTTTCCTTCTCTATTATCATGAGGGAGTCAAATCGGCTGTCCTTTGAGTCGAACCACTCTTGGGCAAAATCCTCTCCGACATAGCCTCCTCTTTCTAAAGAATAAAATGTTCCCTGATTTTCAAACCAAAATTCAGGATCGAAGCTAATGGGTTGGGGAGGGAGTTCAATTATTTCATTGAATCTTTCAAAAAGATAGTAAACGGGAATCCCCAGAGATTGGCCTATTACTCCTGCAAATAGAGTTTGAGCCTTATATCCTCCTGTGGAATTTATTACTACATTGTCAGTACCGGAAGACTTTACCTCTTGGCTTATTTCCTTTACCAAATTCCTGAGTCCATGATTCTTGAAGTCCGTTGGATTTTCATCGTTCAGTTTCTCAACAATTTTATAATCGGCAAAATCTTTTTTCTTACTTTGATTATAGGCAGAACTGTTATAGTATAGTGAAAGAGTCTCCCCAATATGTTTGCCCAGTTCGGTTTCGCTAACGAGGAATAGTATTTTGTCTATTTCTATTTCTTTCTTTTTATTAAGCAGATGATATATGCTTGATATTTCAGCGCCGAGTAGTCTCTCCGTTTCATCCATCTTAAGCAATTCCTTTGAAAAGCCTATGAAGTTTTGGTCTTCAAACCTTTTAAAGATTTCGCATATTTCATCATTTTGTTGCCTTTCTCTTGTAAAATTGCTGTAAAGGCTGGTTCCTGCTGTGCAAATTAGTGTTTTTCCCATTCTAACCTCCCTATATATGATACAATTATATTTTCATGCTAGTTTATTTCTATAAATTTTTTATTATAAAGGAGTTTTATATCTCCATAATGTGTTTAAGAAAATCAGTTTCTTTATAGAGAACAAGTAGATCTTCACTGTCTTCTTTTCTCACTTTGGCTTCTTGATTTTCTTTGTTGCTTTGATGAGAATGAAACTGTTCATCTACCTCATTATAAAGTTGGTGTGAGTTCTTGTCAGTCCGTATTTGGCTAATTGAAAAAAAGTGAGCCCCATCCCATTCGTTATACATGGTTGAACCGATGTTGACGCTTACATATAAATTATTTATCTTGAATTCAAATTTATCTTCCCATTGTGCGCTCATGTGGACTTCTCCTAAATTGATATAAAAGTATATAACTAATGAGACTGAATTTTCTGTTTAAATATTGGTTTTTTATTTAATTTTATCAATATGATATGAAAAAAATAAAAAATACCGATATTTGCCTGCTTTACTTCGTCTGATATTACAGAGCAGTAATAAAATTCGGAGGAATGCAATGAAATTATTTATATCACTGTTGGGATTTTGGACAATACTTTTATTCCCTGTTTACTCTTTTTCTCAAGAGAAAGCTTATAGCAAAGATCGAATTATTGTCAAGCATAGATCTTATCGCAGTCAAGGTACATCTACCCTTAGGGGCTACTCTATTCTTCAGACTTTCTCCAACACAGGGATTTCTCTTTATCAAGTGCCTCAGGGTAAAAGTGTAGAGGAAACTCTTGCCAAAATACGGAAAGATTCTTCCGTTCTTTATGCAGAGCCCGATTATATAATTCAGATTGATGATGCTCCCAACGATTTCTTCTATGATAGGCTTTGGGGTTTGGAAAAAATTAATGTTGAGCCTGCATGGGAATTAACCGAAGGCGATGACTCTGTCATTGTGGCTGTTATTGATACAGGAGTTGATTATTCACATAAAGACTTACGAGATAATATGTATGTGAATCAGGGAGAAATTCCTGATAATGGAATTGATGATGATGGGAATGGATATATTGACGATATTTACGGTTATGATTTTGTTCGGAATGATCCAGATCCCATGGATGAAAGTGGACATGGCACCCATTGTGCAGGAACAATTGGTGCAGTGGGGCATAATGCTCTGGGAGTTATTGGGGTTTCTCCAAAAGTTAAAATTATGGCTCTTCGCTTTTTGAATCGTCGAGGAATAGGATATAATTCAGATGCTATTAGGTGTATCGAATATGCCGTGGACAATGGAGCACACGTGCTTTCCAATAGCTGGGGAGGTTCAAGCTATTCTTCTGCACTTAAAGAGGCAATTAAATACGCCGAGTCTAAGGGAATTGTCTTTGTTGCTGCGGCTGGCAATTCTAATTTGAATACAGACAGATATCCGCATTATCCTTCCTGCTATGATGGGGACAATGTAATTTCAATCGGAGCTTCGGATAGTTCGGATGCGAAGGCTTCTTTTTCCAATTATGGAAAAAGAACTGTGGATGTCTTTGCCCCCGGAGTCGGCATAATCAGCACTTTTCCCGGAAATCAGTTTAAGTCCTATAGCGGAACTTCCATGGCTACTCCCCATGTGGCCGGAGCTATTGCTCTTTTCAAGTCATTTAATAAGGAAGACAGCCCTTCTATTTTAAAGCAGAGAATTATGGATTCATCAGATATTCTATCCGGAATGGAAAATTTCTGCGTTTCTTCGGGAAGACTTAATGTGGGCAATATGATTGTCAATAGCAATCCTCCCATTCATTTTGACATCTCTTCTGTTATAATAGAGGGAGGCGATGGAGATGGATTCGCAGAGTCAGGGGAGGTTTTGGATGTATTTATTGAAATCAAGAATAAATCCGGTGTAATGCGTGACCTTTCTGCAGATCTGATTTCTACAAATGGCAAAGTTACTGTTCTTTCTTCTCATGCAGAATATCCTGATATGCTACCTGGAGACAGGACACATGGCAAGGAGGCCTTTAGAATACGAGTGGAAGACCAGGATGACCTTTTTGTCCCTTCCGAACTTTTACTGAAGGTTAAATCTGAATTTATTGACACTACTGATGGACTAAAGGTTCCCATGCATTTGGGAAATCAATGCAATCTCCTTCTGGTTGATGATGATGGAGGAAGTGTAACAGAAAGATATATTGCTGAATCTTTGGACGAGTTGGGAGTTTCCTATTTTATATGGGATGTGGAAGAAAAGGGAGTTCCTTCTCTTGCTGAAATAAATCCGGTTTGGGTAATTTGGAATACAGGCAATATGAAGGGACAGGTTCTATCCCCTGATGAGATCAATTCCATGAAGAACTATCTTATTTCAGGAGGGGCTTTAAGTATTGTTGGCGATGAATGGGCAGATGAATTACAAAGTGACGATATTACCAATGATTATTTTAAAGTGTCTGTTAACTCCCTGAACTGTACTCCCGCTTTTCAAAAAGGAGTTTCGGAATTTCAAGAATTTGATTTTATCCTTCCCCATGTAGCAGTACAGAGAGATAAACTCTTGCCCCTTTCAGGAGCATCTCTGCTTTGTAGAGATTTATCCGATTCTTCAGTTGGTTCGGTTTCTCTTGCCCATACTTCCGAGTATTCCGGGCCGGTGCTTGCTGTTGCATTTGACATCTCTCTTTTAGATGATATTTTAAGGAAAAAGTTTTTGGGAAGAATGGTTGAACTTTTACAGAGACCTGAACTTGTTTCTCTTTCTCCCGGTAGTTCCTCTGTTAAGTTTTCATGGAAATCCCTTGAGGCAGGCCAGAGCGTTGAAGCCCGTATTGTTAATAGCTTTGGTGTCTCTCGTTTTTTGACAGCATCGGGTATTAATTCCGAGTTTGCCTCCCTTCAACCCGGTTCACAGTATGAGCTTTCGCTCAGATCTGTTTATGCAGATGGCAGAAAATCAGAGTGGAACAGGCGTACTGAGTTCCAAGCCGGAGATGGCAATTCTGTTCCCTTGCCGGCTGTTTCAGGTGTGGTTATTGAGGAAAGGGAAGCGGGTCTCTATGTTTCCTGGAACAAACTCAGTGATGTGCGAGTTAAATCGTATAATGTTGAAGTATATAATACTTCGGGAAGGATAGTTTTTGTTAATACTGAAGACCATGGCATGCTCATTGAACAGAAGTATCTTAAAAACAATTACAGTGGAAAAATTTATATCTATGCACAGGCGGTAGATTCTCAGGGACCGGTTTCCGTTTCTAATTGGACATATCGAGATGTTTATCCTCCCATTGATGTGAAGCAGGTTCAGGTTGTGCAACTATCCGGAAATAAAATCAGGGTTACCTGGGGCTCTTCTCTCTCTTCAGATTTGAAAAAATATGAAATTAAGTTCTCTCCTGTAGGTAAGCGGAGTGGGACTTGGACTGATTGTGGTAAGTCTAACAGTGTTGTTCTTAAAAATGTTTCCGAGGGGAAGGTTCTCTCTATTATAATTCGAACAGAAGATAATTCAGGCAATGTCTCAAAGGGAACTTCCGTTCTTTGGGGCGAAGATGGACGTGGCGATGGTAATGACACTTTCCTTGGATGTAGTGGAAGAGGATCAAATAAGAGTAAGCACTTTGAAGATAACTATAAGGAAGCAGGTTTAATTTCATCCTTTTTTGCTTTCATTGTAAATTTTGCTCTTATTTTTGCAGGAGCCATTTGGGCAGGTGTAAGAAGAATAATTAACAATAAGAGAGGTCAGTAGAGATGAAAAAGAATATTTTTTTGATAGGTATTCTGTTTCTGTTAACAGGATGTATTTATGAAGAAATGGATGTTCCTGATATTTGTGGCCTTTATAGAGGGACAAGGTCTTATACGCATATTTCAAATGAAGAGGTTTGTCTCGACATTATGGAGATCAGCAAAGATGGTCTTTCCGGAAAGATTACCTATTCCAATGAGAAGTATTGCTACATTACATCTTTTTCCGGTGATTGGAGTGAAACCGACAAAGGTGTAGAATTTATTTTTCATGAAAAAAAGGTTCTCTATCGTTCTCATCAAAATCTTACTACCACTAGATTGTATTACAAAGGTAAAATTAAAAGGGGTAAGATGTCAGGCAGAACAAGTTATTCCGGAAATTTCTTATATTCCTATCTTTTTTCATTACAGGAAGTTGAGTCTGAACTGGACACACCCGGAACACAGGTCAATGTAGATAATGATATTTAGAAGAGAATTTAATAAATCATATAGGAGTAAATAGATGAACTATATTCTTTCAATTGGAATTTTTATTTTGATTATTACTAATTTGGGTTTTGTGTTAGCCTCTTTGGCGTTCTTCCTGGAAGTAGCAATACCTGCTCTGCTCATTGGCTTATTTGTCAGTGCTGTAATTGCTATCTTTTCCTCATCCAATGGAGGTGAGGAATAATCTTTTTTGTTAATATCCCCCTGCCACCTCCGGGGTTGACAGGGGGATTGTTCTCTGTATTCTGTAGATTGCTCTAGAGATTTTCCAGTTCCCTGGTTTCAAGGTCTCCACCAATGTGTGGATCCTCAGTATGCTCGGGAAGAA
>PDWI01016517.1_pt1 | contig 13543 bp, 10 predicted proteins | sample 1430891 | NCBI WGS metagenome assembly PDWI01 (sample SAMN01162508, study PRJNA174530) | Oral metagenome, whole genome shotgun sequencing project. | biome: Marine environment; feature: Marine mammal; material: Swab sample of the gingival sulcus; isolation source: swab sample of gingival sulcus...
CCCACGATTGCCATTAAAACACCCTCTGGGATTGCTAAATCAATATCCCATAAAACAGGTTTGTAATTGTAGGCAACCGTTAAATCATCTACGGTTATTGCATTATTTTGTTTCATATTTTCAGTCTTTTAGTCATTAGTGGTTAGAGATTAGAATATTCAAATTATGCTATTTCATAATTATTTAATGCCAATTCATATGAGCCTTTATTTTAACTAATAAAACAGATGTTTGCACATTTAATAATTTACAATGAGTTCGAGCGGTTTTATAATCAGAATATATTCCAACTATATCATCACTTCCATATTCAAATAATTTATCTAATGGATTTTGAAAAACACAGTATTTTCCTTCTAATTCATTCTCATCAAATCCATTAGTTAATCTTGCAAAGTGCATTTTATCATTTTTAAAATACTCCAATTTTTCACAAATTAACAATGAAGTATATCCTGAGGAGAAATTACAATTATGATACACTTCACCTTCATTTAAATTATCATATAAAAAAGAATATCTTGTAAAGTTTCTGTTTGTCAAATAAATAAAATCCCCTTTTATTTCATTATTGAAAGGATTTACATTTAATGATTTTTTATTACTCATTGCATCTAAAGAAAATATTGCATTTTCTGAATACTTCCTATGACTTAAAATAATAGTCTTAATATCTGTCATTTCTATTGAGTTACGATTATATTTTTTTCTAACTCCTACTTCAAAGCATCAATAATAGTCTTCACATTTGCCTTATACATCCCGATATAAGTTCCTTCTATAGTTCCTGGATTTCCAAGAGCATCAGAATAGAGCATTCCACCGATAACCACTTCGTGATTTTGTGATTTTACGGCTTGTTGCAATGCCTCAATAGTTTGTTTTGGCACAGAAGTTTCCACGAAAATTGCTTTCACCTTATTATCAATAATGAATTTTGCTAAATTTCTAACATCTTGTACTCCTGCCTCTGTTGCAGTTGACAAACCTTGTAAACCAACTACTTGGAATTTATGTTGTCTTCCAAAGTAATTAAACGCATCGTGTGCCGTTACTAAAATTCGTCTGTCTTCTGGCAATTCGTTTACCTTTTTGCTAATATCTACATTCAACTGTGCTAATTCTTTTAAATACTTAGCTGCATTTTCTTTGTAAGTTTCAGCATTTTTAGGATCGTATTCTGCTAATTTTTTAGCTACATATTTAGTAACATTAATCCAGTTTTCAGTATCAAACCAAATATGAGGATCGTAGTTTGATGCAAAATTCTCAGAGTGAATCAAAACTGATTCATCCAATCCGTCAGCAGCAACAATGATTTTTTTATTTTGGTGCTCCATTTTTTCAAAAATCTCACCTAATTTCCCTTCCAAATGCAAACCACTATACACGATCACATCTGCATTAAATAATTTTGATACATCTCCCTCACTCGCTGTATAAAGGTGTGGGTCAACCCCTGCCCCCATTAATCCTTGTACCTCAACTTTATCGCCCCCAAGGTTTTTCACTAAATCGGTCAACATTGTTGTCGTCGTTACGATGTTTAATTTCCCGTTGTCTTTCTTTGTTGTCTTACAACTTACTAAAAGTGCAATTGCTACTAATGTGATTATTTTTTTCATAATTTAAATTGGTAATAATTTTATTAATTTCTATTTTGAATTTCCACAGAGAACTAACAAAAGTTATTTATCTTGTAAAAATTTTACAGACTTATGTCTATTTTTTTAAGCCGACACAAAAATATAATTATTTTTTGATTAAATATGCTTTGGCTAAAAAAAATATTAGACAAACAAAAACATAACGTTTAGAAACAACTACCCTCCACTTAAAAACTACTCTAAAAAAATATTTTTTCAGGTTTTTAACTCTAAAAATTATCAATACAACCTAAATCTAACGATTTTAAAACGTTTTTTTGATAAAATTTCAATAAAAAGATAATATCTAAAACATTTTCGCTCACTTATTCTTTTAAAGAAAAATATATTTTTAAACTATACAAAAGTTTATTTGCCAGACACTTAAAATAAAAATCAACAAATACGCACTATATATTAAAGAAATGTTAAAATAGTATTTTTATTTACTAAATAATATTTTTAGATTTGTCGAGAATTTTTAAAATTATAAAAGATACATAAAGATGAAGAAACATTTCTTATTAGGATTGCTACTATTGAGCCTCAATAGTTTTGCACAAAACGGAGTTGTTAAAGGAATTGTAGAAAGTGGAGAACAGCCGATGGAATTTGTGGCGGTTTTTATAAAAGGCACCAATTTTGGGGCTACGACAAACTACAAAGGGAAGTTTTCTATTTCAAAAATACCATTTGGAAAATACCAATTAACTGCCTCATTTGTAGGATACAAACAAGTAGTCAAAAATTTCACTATTGATAAAAATCACAAAGAAGTTACAGTAAATTTCAACCTTTCTGAAAGTTCAATGAACTTAGAAGAAGTGGTAATTACAGGTACAAAAACTGCTAAACGACAGACTAATTCACCTGTTATTGTAAATGTTGTAAACAGTCAAACGTTAAACAATGTACAAGCGTGTAACCTTTCTGAGGGATTGAAATTTCAACCAGGGCTACGTGTAGAAACAGACTGTCAGACTTGTAACTACACACAATTAAGAATGAACGGTTTACAAGGAGGTTATTCACAAATATTAATCAATGGACGTCCTATTTTCAGTCCACTTACAGGATTGTACGGAATGGAACAATTACCAGCTAATATGATTGACCGTATCGAAGTTGTTCGTGGAGGAGGTTCATCATTATATGGTTCCAGTGCTATTGGAGGAACGGTAAATGTCATTACTAAGGTTCCTAAAAAGAATAGTTATGAGTTCGATTACACTTATCAAAACATCAATAATCAGACAAGTGACCACACTATTTCTGGTAATGGAACATTAATTTCAGAAGATAGAAATTCTGGAGCATCTTTCTTTATGAGTCATAGAGAAAGAGGTTTTTATGATGAAAATAAAGATAATTTCTCAGAGATTCCTATGATTAAAAACACTTCGATAGGAACTAATTTATTCTTTATTCCTTCAGAAAACCAAAAATTAGAATTTAACATCAGTAACATCCACGAGTTCAGATTTGGAGGTGAAATGTTACCTGAAATACCTGCTTATCTAACACAACAGTCTGAAGAAAGAACACACGATGTATGGATGGCAAGTGCTGATTATCAAATCAATTTTAACGACGACAACAGCTCATTTATTTCTTACTTAGCTTGGCAAAACACTGACCGTAAACACTACACAGGAACACAGCCAGACAAAGGAACACCAGAATATGATGAGTGGGTTGCAGATCCTCCTTACGGAACATCTGATGTGGCTACTTATAACATCGGATTGCAATTAAACCACAAAATAAAAAGCTTCTTAAAAGGAGTAAACACATTTACATTAGGAGCAGAATATGTTTATGATGACGTATTAGATGTGATTCCTACCTATAATTATAAAACAGACCAAATTACTAAAGACTTTGGTTTATTTTTACAAAGTGATTGGGCAATTACACCTCAATTAACATTACTTTCTGGTGTGCGAATGGATAAGCACAATTTGTTAGAAGGAGTAGTTTTCAGTCCTCGAGCTTCTATTTTATATAAGCATAAAGAAAATACACAATTACGTTTTAGCTACGGAACAGGATTTAGAGCACCACAGGCTTTTGATACCGATTTACACATTGCCTTTGCAGGAGGAGGAGTTTCTAGAATTTTATTAGCAGACGACTTAAAACAAGAAAAATCACAAAGTTTTAGTGCATCTATCAATTACGACAAACCTATGGAACACTGGATTGCTGGTTTCACTATAGAAAGTTTCTACAACCATTTAAAAGATGTTTTCTACCAACAAAGAATTGGAGAAGACAAGTTTGGAGATTTATTTGAAAAACGAAATGGAGATGGAGCAAAAATATTAGGAACAACCATAGAATTAAGAGCAAATTATGATAAAATTGCACAATTAGAATGTGGTTTCACTATACAATCAAGTAAATACGATACTCCTGTTGATTATGACATCGCTGGAGTAGAGCCAACTCGTGAGTTTATGAGAGCACCTAATCACTATGGTTTTGCGGTTTTAACTTTTACGCCTAATAAAAAGTGGAACGCTACACTGAATTATGTGTATACTGGTAAAATGAAAATGCCACACTATGCAGGAGAAGGTACAGGACACACAAAAGATACAATGTTTACTTCTGAAAAATTCTCTGAATTCAGCACAAAAGTGGGTTACACTTTCAATATGGAAGATTTAGGAAGTAAAATTGAGTTATACGGTGGTTTGAAAAACATGTTCAATTCTTACCAAAAATCATTTGATACAGGAAAAAATAGAGATAGTAATTTCACCTATGGTCCTGCACAACCAAGAACTTTCTACATTGGTTTGAAATTTAAATAAGATAAACTCCCATAATTATTATAGGATTTTGTTAATCTTAAAAACAACTCTTTTTTTCGAAAAAGAGTTGTTTTGTTTTTAAAGTAAATTTATATCCATTTTGAACTAAAATTATTATCTTTGCCTTATAAATCAGAGTGATTTATACTCTTAGTGGTTTAAGAGAATTCTTTTTCTAAGAGAAAAAGTTAAATTCAAAATAATTTTATAAAAACAAAAAAATGAAATATTTAAATTTAAAATTAGTAGCATTAGTAGCCTTTCTTACAATCGGATTGACTGTAAACGCTCAAATGATTACAGACAGACCAAGCCAAACAGAGAGTTCATCAACCGTAGGTACTGGAAATTTACAAATCGAAAGTGGTGTTGTAACTGAATTTGGAGGAGACGTTTCTTCTAGAAAAATTTTAGCACCAACTACTTTATTTAGATATGGATTTGGCAGTAAATTCGAAGTTCGTTTGGTTAGCCAATACGAAATCAACGAAGTTGCTGGTGTAAAAACAAGAGGAATGAGTGATATGGAAATTGGTGCAAAATATCAATTATTTGCAGGCAATAAAACAAATGTTGCAATATTATCTCACTTAGTTTTACCAACAGGAACAGCACGACCAAATAGTAATAATTCTTTTAGCTCTATCAATAAAATAGCTGTTTCTCACGAAATAAATGACAAAGTAGGAATTGGTTACAATGTAGGAGTGGACTTTATGGAAAACGACGTAAAAAACTTGACATACTCTTTTGTAGTAGGAGTTGGAGTAAATGACAAAGTAGGATTTTATGTAGAGCCATACGGAGAAGTAGTTAATTTTGAAGAAAACTTCTTAAACTTTGACGCTGGTATCACTTACGCCCTAAAAAACAACTTACAGTTTGACTTCTCTTTCGGAACAGGAGTAAACCACAGAATGAACTTTATTTCTCTTGGTTGTAGCTGGTTGATCAAAAAGTAATTAAAATTATTACTTTTACTATAAACGGAATAAATAATGATGCTCTCAGTAGTACTTATAGGAAGTGGAAATGTTGCTTTTCATTTAGCGAACGCCTTAATAGCGAATAAAGAGATTGATTTACGTCAAGTTTACGGTCGAAATACGGCAAAATGGCAACACCTAAAAGGTAAAACAAAAATTACCAATAACTTAAAAGAAATAGACCTTGCCGACATCTATATCATTTCCGTTTCTGACAATGCTATCAAGGAAGTTTCCGAACAGTTACCTCCATTAAATGGCATTGTAGTCCATACTTCTGGGAGCACTTCTATAGATATTTTACAGCATCCAAACAAAGGAATCATCTATCCCCTACAAACTTTTTCCAAAGAAAAAGAAATTGACTTTCAAGAAATCCCTATTTGTATTGAGGGAAATTCTACAAAAACTGAAAAAACACTTCAAGTTTTTGCTCAAAAACTATCTAAAAAAGTTTTTTTCGTTAATTCAGAACAACGAAAAAAATTACATCTTTCTGCAGTATTCGTTTGTAATTTTGTCAATCATTTATACTATTTAGGACAAAAATTATGCGAAGAAAGTAATCTACCTTTTGAGATACTGCAACCACTCATCGGCGAAACAGCTGAAAAAATCAAACTACTATCGCCTTTTGAGGCTCAAACAGGTCCTGCAAAACGAATGGACACCCAAACCATAGAAAAACATTTATCGCTTTTGGAAGAAAATCAAAAAAATATTTATAACCCTTACAAATGGAATGGTACATATTTCAGAAAATGGTGAACTCTTACGAGAGATGAGTACGAGAGATGGTTATGCTATAAAAGTTGCTATTGAAAAAGGCTATAACATTGCCATTATCACAGGAGGGGATAATTTAGCGGTTAAAAAGCGACTACAAGAACTCGGAATTAAGAGTATTTATCTTAAAAATCTTCATAAAATAGATCCCTTTAATGATTATATAAAAACACATCATATTTCACCTAATAATATCCTTTATATGGGTGATGACCTTCCTGACTACCCTGTAATGAAAGAAGTTGGACTACCAGCGTGTCCAAAAGATGCCGTCCCTGAAATACAAAGCATTGCAAAATACATTTCACAAAAAGACGGTGGAAATGGCTGTGTTCGTGACGTCATTGAACAAGTGATGAAAGTTCAAGGAAAGTGGTCAATAGATTAACAAAAGTTGAAAGATGAAGATATGGAATCATTTCTCAACTAAACAAATCAACGACTTCACAACTCAACTCTATTATTAATATTTAATTAAAAAAGAAAAATTATGAAAAAAACTATCTTAGCGATTACGCTACTTGTATCAACATTTTATATGGGGAACGCTCAATCTATTTTCGGAAAATGGAAAACAATTGATGACAAAACAGGAGAAGCAAGTTCTATCGTAGAAATTTACAAAGAGAATGGAAAGGCCTATGCTAAAATCTTGACTCTTTTTGACGAAACAAATAAAAACAGTCTTTGTACAGAATGCTCTGGAAAAGACAAAAACAAACCTATCGTTGGTCTTACTATCATCAAAGGTTTAAAAAAAGACGGCGACGAATGGAATGGAGGAAAAATTTTAGACCCTGCCAATGGTAAAAAGTATAAGTGCTACATTACACTCGAAAAAAATGATAAACTAAAAGTTCGTGGTTATATTGGATTTGCGCTTATTGGACGAACTCAATATTGGTATCGTGTGAAGTAAAAATATTTACATACAATAAGAAAAAAACCTCGCAAATTAAAAATTTGCGAGGTTTTTCTTTGATGAATTTATCTGAACTTACATCATTTTATCGCTCATTTTGTTTCATTTCTGGATTAAACTGAATTACATTAGGCGGAATTGGCAAAATAAAATAGTTACTATCTGTATTTGTATTTGCTGTAAAAGTTTTACCATTAAATTCATGTGTAATTGTTTTGTTCAAATTAAGCCTTTTTAAGTCTATCAATCTGAATTCTGGTCGCCCAGCAAATTCTTTTCGGCGTTCATTTAGAACATAAGTTAATGCCTTTTGCTTATCATTTGTCTGCAATACTTCTGCATTTTTTATTCTATTTTTTCTAAGCGTATTTACCAACTCCATTGCACGAGAAATATCTCCTATTCGAGCCTCACACTCGGCTATAATCAGATAAATTTCAGGCGTTGTAAGTCCTCCGTTATACTCTATTGGATAATTGTATGTTCGTTTCGTTGGATCTGAACCGTCTTCTTTGGTAAAAAGTTGACAACGAAAATCATCTTCTACATTTGCATCTGTATTATAAACTGACATCAAATCCTCTGACACATAACAACGATTGTATTTAAATCCATAAACATACATTCTCGCCATAATTGTCTGATCATCATTAGGCGGAAACAATGCATCATACATTGCTTGTACATCAGCATCAACCAAAGTACTGTAATCTTTAAGAACAGGATATGAATTCAATACTTTATTCGCATTTTCAAGAGCCTTTTCATAATTTCCTTGACACAAATATATTCTTGCCATCATAGCATAATATGAATTTTTATCAGCATTAAACTTGTAATCCTCATTAGAATTTGGTAAATACTTAAAGGATTCCTCTAAATCTGATACTATTTGAGAATACACCTGTTCAATAGTTGCTCGTTTGATATTAGTTGCATCAACATTTGGTTCTAATATCAATGGAACTCCTAATTCAGCACTATTTTCAGTATAGTGTTTTGCATAAAAATTCACTAATCTAAAGTAAATGTAAGCCCTTGAGAAAAGTGCTTGTGCGTAGAGTTCTTTCTTTTCCTTTTCTTTTCCTTCGCTACTCAAAACTTCCTTGATAACAGTATTATAAATATATAATTTCTTATATTCATTATTCCACAAACGGTCTTCTTGACTTGTATCATAAACAGTTTTAGCAAATGTATAAACTCGTTCTCCTGCGGTACTAATACGGGTATCTCTAAGACTTGCATCATCTACCATATACCCTAATATGCTCCTATACTTACTATCCGTATCAGACATCCAGAACATATATTCTGCATTCATAAGTTTGGCGTAATCTTCAACAGTTTCTGCCTGTTTTACACCTTTGGGTTTTACGTCCAAAAAATCATCACAAGAAGTCATTAGAAATACAACTCCAAGACTTACCATAATTTTAAAAAAATTGATTATTTTCATTTTTATTGTTTTTAGTGTGAGGTTGATTAAAAATTAATATTGAATCCTAAAGACCAAGTTTTCTCTCCAAGGTGTAATGTACGTGTCGTATAAGTACCATTGAAACCAAGATATTCAGGGTCAATTCCTTCATCATTAGCATACCAACTAAAGAGATTCGTCCCTTGTAATGTAATCGCAAAACTTTCCAATTTTAGATTAGACAAGAATTTTTCAGGAAGATTATAGGTCAACGAAAGAGTACGCAATTTTAAGAAATCGGCTTTGGCTGTGTTTTTATCTGCAGATGCCCAAAACTTATTTATTCTTTCAATTCCTCTATGGTTAGAAGTAAACGTAGGTGTTGCATTTTCCCCTTTATTACCCTCTTTCCAATGGTTCAAAATATCTCTATCTAAATTACTATTCATTCGTTGAATATCATAAATACCTAAAATTCTCGCTTTTGGCAAACGCATTACGTGTCCGCCATAAAAAGACAACATTCCAGACAATGTAAATCCTTTGTATGTTACCGAATTACTCCAAGATGCTGTATAAAGAGGTGTTTTTGTACCAGAATATTCCAAATCATCAAAACTGTCTATTTCATATACCTTTTCATCTTTGGAATTAAAATACATTGCCTGTCCTTTATCATCTAAACCAGCATAACGAAAACTGAACAAACTATTTATTGGGTAAGATTCCTTATTATAACCATAATAATTAGCAATATCAAAAATATCTGATTTTTGTTCCTCTACATACTTTAACTCATTTTTATTATAACCAAAGGAAACAAAACTACTCCAATTGAAATCATCAGTATTGATAACGGTTCCGTTGACACCTAATTCAATTCCTTTATTAACCATATTACCATAATTTTTTAAGGCATTTTTAAATCCTTGAGTTGGGTCAATTGGAATTCTCCCTAATAAATCCGTAGTATTTTTGTGATATAAATCTAATGACACGTTTAATCTATTCTGAAATACAGATAAATCAAATCCTACGTTGTTTGTTTCTGTTTTTTCCCATCTAATAGACGGATTTGGTGCTTTATTTCCGTAGATAATCGCACTTTTACGCCCTGTAATTCTATCAATACCTTGATCTTCTATTACCAACACTGGGAAAGATGAATTAGCCACATTTCCTACGATTCCGTACGAAAATCTAAACGCTAATTTATTAAGCCAATCAACATCTTTTAAGAATTCTTCTCTATGAGCCGACCACTTTGCTCCCACAGACCATAAAGGCTTGTATCTGTATTTAGGATCACTACCAAAAAGGTTCGATTGGTCTGTTCTGATACTTCCGTTAATCGTATATTTTTTATCAAAAGTATAAGAGGCGTTTCCATAAAATGATACAAATCTATTCTCTGTTTCTTGAAGAAGAGGTTCTCTAAAACTTACCCCTAATGCACCAAACACTCCATAAGTACCACCACTTTTAAGTTGCCTTAACAAATCATAATTCAAAGGTTGATACTTTAACGAAAGTTCATCATAGCCCCATAAATCCATTCTATCTGTTTTAAAAATCACTCTTCTACGCTCTGCCCCTAAAAGAGCCATTACAGAATGTTTTCCAAAAGTTTTATTAAAATTAAGTTGCCCTCTTAAAGTATAAGCATTTCCATCTGATATTGTTTTTTGCAAACGAGCCCCCAAAGGAATATTATTAACCCCATCTTTTACGGTAGTACCATCGTTTACAAATTTTCTAATATGATAAGAATCGTCTTCCCAGAATGTAGTATATTTATTATCGTAAAACTCATTTCCGTATTTGAAATCAAAATTCAATCCTTCCATAATTTTGAAATTCAAACCAACGTTTAAAACCAATGAACGTTTTTTATTCTCTGAATATTCTTTACTGTAATTTTGGAAAGGATAATAGTTTTCATTTTGTAATCCTAAGCCTACTAATCTATCAACTTCTAACTGAGATTTCTCTGTATTATAATTAAGCGGATTACCGTTTTCATCTCGTAATAATTTATAAGACGGTTGGTATAAATACGCCCCAATCACATCAAATCCCTCATTATTTTTTGAATTAGAAATTTTACCTGTAATACTCGCATAACTTTTCAACCACTCAAACAACTTTAAATCATCACGCAAATACAATCTTATAGAGTTGCTATCATTTCCTTTCAAGTAGTAACCATCTGAAATATAGTTTAAAGAAGTGTAGAATGTATTTTTACTATTTCCTCCAGAAATAGACAAAGTTTGGTCTTGTCTTAGCGAATGTTTCATAAAAGACTCCAAGTCTTTTCGGTTACTTCTTCTTCTGTAATTAAGTACTTTTTTATCAAAATCTTCCTTAGATAAAATTCCATTTTGCATATTTTTATAATCCATAAACAATGGATTTTCATAAACTTTTGCATCATTACCTAAATATTTCCAAAGACTACTGTAAAATTCTAATCCTTCAAGTTGCAAATCAACAAGTTCTGAATTATTTAATAAATTCAAGTCAGAAAAATCTGGTTTAGGTTCGTAGATGATATTTTGAGAAAAAGAAACATTGATTTTGCCTTCGTTATTTGCTCCTTTTTTAGATACGATAACGATAACACCATTGGCTGCTTTCGCCCCATATATAGATGATGCCGACGCATCTTTCAACACAGTTACACTTTTTACATCTGCGTGATTTATAGAAGATAAACCTCCCTCATAAGGAACTCCATCAAGAACGATAAGAGGTTTTTTATCAGCCATTAACGACGAAACACCTCTAATTTGAATATCTCCGTCTTTGTCCACTACAACCCCCGGAACTAATCCTTCCAAACGACTTGCTAAATTAGGCTGAATATTTTTCTGAATTTTTCCACTTTTTAATGTTGCGTATGAACCTGTAGTTCGTTCCTTTGAAATAGTCTGATATCCAGTAACGATTACTTCCTCTAATGCCTCTGAACTTTCTTGTAAAATGACATTCACTTTACCGCTCCTAAACGGAATCTGCTTTGTTTTCATTCCCACAAAAGAGAAAATAACTACACCTTTTTTGTCTTTTGATGCAATTCGGTACTTACCTTCTAAATCGGTCGTTACCCCGCCTTTTACTTTATCTAAAGTATTATTTTTAAGAATAATAGAAACTCCCAAAAGAGGTTCTCCAAATTGGTCTTTTACAACTCCGTACATTTCACTGTTAGAGTTTTGAGCATAGGCTCCTCCCATACCCAACAGAATGAAAAAGATTAAAAATCTTTTCAGTACACTTAGATTTGTTTTCATACGAATTGTCATTTTTTGTTAATTGTTATACGAAAGTACAAATATTTCCTAAACAAAAAAATAAAAAAAACAAATAAAGCGTAAAAAATTTACGAAAATACTATTCTTTCATTCGCTCTAAAAACTCATCAAACAAGTAAGAAGCATCGTGAGGACCTGGTCCTGCCTCTGGGTGGTATTGTACCGAAAAACAATTCTTATCTTTCATACAAAAACCAGCAACCGTATCTGTATTCAAGTGCAAATGAGTAATCTCAATATCAGAATTTTGCTCAGCATCTTCTTTCGACACTACAAATCCGTGATTTTGAGAAGTAATTTCACCTTTTCCTGTTTTAATATTCAAAATAGGGTGATTAATTCCTCTATCTCCTGTTTGCATTTTGTAAGTTCCAATACCATTTGCTAAGGCGATGATTTGATGCCCTAAACAAATTCCAAATAATGGTAAATTTCGTTTGATAATCTCTTTTGCAACCTCTTGTACGCATTTTAAAGGTTCTGGATCTCCTGGGCCATTAGACAAGAAATAACCATCAGGATTAAAAGAACTCAACTCCTCAAAAGTAGTATTATAAGGGAATACTTTTATGTAGCAATCACGCTTTGCTAAATTTCTAAGGATATTCGTTTTCACACCCAAATCTAAGGCTGAAACTTTATAAGTTGCGTTTTTATCGCCATAAAAATAAGGTTCTTTTGTAGAAACTTTAGACGCTAATTCCAAACCTTTCATATCTGGAATTGCTTTCAGTTTTTGTTGCAATTTTTCAATATCCGTTTCAGTAGAAATTAATGCATTCATTGCTCCTTTACTTCGTATATGTCGAACTACCGCACGAGTATCTACATCTGAAATTGCCAATATATTATTTTTCTCAAAATAGTTTTCGAGTGAATCCTCCGCCAAAGTCCGTGAATACGAAGAACTAAAATTGCGACAAATCAATCCTGCTATTTTTACAGAGTCAGACTCAGTTTCGTTATCTGTAACACCGTAATTTCCGATATGAGCATTGGTAGTTACCATCAATTGCCCAAAATAAGACGGGTCTGTAAAAATCTCTTGGTAGCCTGTCATTCCTGTATTAAAGCAAACCTCTCCCATTGCAGTTCCTTCTCTCCCTACTGATTTTCCTTCAAAAATAGTTCCATCTTCTAATAATAGTATCGCTTTTTTCCTTTGTGTATATTTCATTTTGTAATCTTTATTGTTTCTGGTTAGATGTCGTCGCCTCTGTTATTAAAAATAATCCACTTGTTACTTGATAATCATTTTAATCTATTGGCTTCATCTATATAGTTTGGTTATGTTTTTTTTTCAAAAAAAAGGGATAAACTTACTAATAAGTCTATCCCTTTTCAATCTATTTATCAATCAATATATTCATTGACTACTCTTCTTTTTTAGTTTCAGCTACTTCTGCCTTCGCCTCTGAAGTTTTCTTTTTTCTACCTCTACGAGTAGATTTCTTCTTCTTACCTTTTGGATTGTATACCTCGTTGTAATCAACTAATTCAACCATCGCCATCTGAGCATTATCCCCTAAACGATTTCCTAATTTGATAATACGAAGATATCCTCCTGGTCTGTCTGCTACTTTTACTGAAATCTCTTTGAATAATTCTGTAACAGCATATTTATTTTTCAAATAACTAAATACTACT
>PDWI01007548.1_pt1 | contig 13542 bp, 1 predicted proteins | sample 1430891 | NCBI WGS metagenome assembly PDWI01 (sample SAMN01162508, study PRJNA174530) | Oral metagenome, whole genome shotgun sequencing project. | biome: Marine environment; feature: Marine mammal; material: Swab sample of the gingival sulcus; isolation source: swab sample of gingival sulcus...
TTAGAAATTTGAGAAGATCTGTTCCTAGTACGAGAGGACCGGAATGGACGAACCTCTGGTGTATCGGTTGTTTGGTATACAAGCATTGCCGAGTAGCTAAGTTCGGAATGGATAACCACTGAAAGCATCTAAGTGGGAAACCAACTTCAAGATTAGATTTCTCTGCCTCGAGCAATAAATCCCCTTCGAGACTAGGAGGTTGATAGGTTGCAGGTGTAAGGATAGAGATATTTTTAGCCAAGCAATACTAATAGGATGAATGGATTTTATTATTATATAATCGATTAACTTTATGATTAACTAGCTTTAACTATTTGGATTATTTAGAGATAACAGATTAAACATTAATTGATGTTAGGCTCTTGGTAGTTATGACTGTTGGGGTACACCTGTTCCCATCCCGAACACAGAAGTTAAGTCAACAAATGCTGATGGTAGTGCATCTCGTAGATGTGTGAGAGTAGGTAGCTGCCAAGATTCTAATATCAATTTTTTTTATAAGCACGAGTAGCTCAGTTGGAAGAGCAGCGCCCTTCTAAGGCGAAGGTCACAGGTTCGAGCCCTGTCTCGTGTACCATTAAAGAAATAAATATAATTCTTATTATGAATTTGGGTGATTAGCTCAGTTGGCGAGAGCATCTGCCTTACAAGCAGGGGGTCATAGGTTCAAATCCTATATCACCCACCATTAATATCTTAAACTAGATGTTAAAGGGAATAAAAATTATTCTCTTTAACATTTTTTTGTTCGTTTATTTATAAAATATTCGGGAAAATATTTTATGAAATAAATGTTATGTAAAAAATAAAACAGAGTAAAAAATCAAGAAATAAAAGAAAGATTAACTAATTAATAGGATTTTTTTCTTTTAACTTCCCTTTTTCAAAAATAAAAACCTCAAAATATAAAATGTTAAAAAACTCTTGTAAAATGTTAAAAATTAGATATATTATATATTAAAATAGATATATTAAAAAAAAATACTATGAATTACAATAAATTTCAGAAAATACTTACTTTTATCTTATTATTTTTTTATTTTTTTAATATAAGTGTAAGTATTCCTCTTCTTACTCAAAAAACCTTTGCTAAAGATAAAAAATTTTATGATTTAGTTTCTATTATTATTGATGAAGATAGTTTTAAAGAAATAGAGAGTGAATTAAAAAGATATTCTAGAGATATATCTTCTGTTTTGGAAAATACAAAAGTTATAATAATTCCTGTTGCTAAAAAAACAGAAGCTTTTAATATAGCTTCTATTAATGAAGCCTTGTATTTTGAGTGATATAAAGCTTTTGAAAAAGCTCAGTTTAATTCTAGATTAATTTGAACTGTTTTTGTTTGAGATATAAATTTACCAATGATTTTTAATGATTGAGACTCAAAAAGAACAGTTTTGCCTTACACAGATTTTGAAGATAAATATTATATATACAATAAAAAAACAAAAAAATACGAAAAAAATCCTAAAAATTATAATAATTTAAAACCTGAAATATGGCATTCTTTTATTTCGCCAAATACATGAAATTTTGAAGAAAATATAAAATCACTTAAAATATTTTTTGATAAAGATCATGATTTTTATGAATGAAAATGAAAGTATAAGCAATCAGTAGCAGTTATAAATTGAGATTTAGATGACGATTTAAAAAAAGATTATGAACCTTATGTTTTTTATTTTGATTATTTTAGAGAAATAAAAGCATTAAATAAGGATTCTTATAATATGTATAAAGCTTATAAAGATAATGAAGAAGATTTAAGTTATGGTAGATATACGAAAGAATTAGCTAAAAAAATGGAAAAAAATACACTTTGAGTAGTTAGAGAAGATATTTTTTCATTAATGAAAAAATTAGATCCTAGTGTAGATGCTTCTATCTTAGAAAAACAGAAAAAAAATTTAGATAATGCGGCTGATATACAATCTAAATATCCTATTGAAAATACTTCAAAAACTTTTCTAGAGAGTTTTTCTAAATGAATTATATGAAAATTTAGAGAAGATGTTCATAATGCTTGAAGATATAATTATAATAAAGGTGTAAATATGGATTTTATGCCATATTTAGCTACCTTAATTGATACGACAAGTGATGAAACAATAAAATGAGCTAATAATATGCTTGAGTGAATCGTTGATAAAGCAGTTAAAGATGCGCCTGCCGATATTTTAATTGTTCCAGAAAAATACAAGAAAAAAGATTGAGCTGATGAATGGTTATATGAAAATTATATTTATTGAAGAAAGGTTGAAACAATGCATAAAGCTCTTGATTGTAATATAACTAGATGATCTTCAGAAAACGGTTGAAAAATAGTAGAATCTAATAGATGATATAATGTTTATAAATCAGAACCAGATTATGAAGAATTAAAAGCTATACATGAATCTTGTGTAAGAAAAGATGCAATAGAAACTTGAGCATCTTTAGAATGATTATGGTGAAAAGCATCACCACTTTATTTAAATCCTGAAGAGAGATATAAATTTAAGTGAGAAATAAATTATGATTGAGCAATAGTTCCTCTTTTTGATATAAAATGATCAAGAGAAGGTGAATATAAAGCCCCTAATCCAGATGAATGTTTTGATGATAGTTTGCTTTTAACTAGACATCGTATTTGATGAACAATAGAATTTGCTATACCTGAATATTGACCTGTTAATTGGGATTGTTTTACTATAAATAATTCTCCTGAAAAGGTTATTCATATGCCTTCTTTTGAAGCTTTAGTTGAAGATCCAACATGAGAAGGGGAAGACAAAAATTGTCATATTTGAAAAGTTTTTTTAGATTGAGTTTTAGTTAAAGAATCAGGTTCTAAAACATGATGTTCAAAAGAAGAAGATGGACCTATTGAAGAACCTGTTGAAGAAGAATTTTATTTTAAAAGTATTCATTCTGCTATAGAACATAAATTTCCTACTGCTGATAATTTAAAAAAACAAACAGAATCCAAGGCTACTCCTTCAGTATGAATAGATAGAAATAGATATAATGATTCTATAATAAAAGAAAAATATACAAAAATAGAATATCCTAATTCTTTTAGAATAGAAGCAGATAAGAAAAAAGAAAAAACAGCTGCTAATATATGAGCTAAATTAGATATTCATTTATGAGCTAAAGCGGAAGAAGTTAAAGAAAAAACATGAGTAGAAGTTAATTTTAAAGCATCTTTATTATCAAATGCTGCTGAAAATGTTAAGGCTAAATGATATACTAAGAATCTAAATTCTTATGATATGCTTGTTTCTTCTCTTGTTTGGAAAAATTTTGATATAACAGAAAAATATCCTTTTATATTTGAAAACTATTTATCTGAAAATTTTAAAGTTAATAAATTCTTTTTACCAAAACAAAAAAAAGCTTATGAAATAGCATATATTTGATCACAATGAAAACCTGATTCTATGTATATTTGAATGGATCCTAGGGAAAAAAAAGAAGGTCCTTATTCAGATATAATAGCTAAAAATAAAAACTTAGCATCAAATATTTTCTCTTCAAATATTTTAAAAGATGATAAAGAAAAAAAGAAAGAAAAAAATAATTCTTGATGAAGTTCTTGAGAATCTTCTGAATCTCCTTCTTGATGAGAAGAATCTTATGAGGATACTTCTTCAGAAGACTCTTGAACTTTTGAATGTTGACCACCAGATTGAGTTCCGATTCAAGAATGGATGTCAGCTATAAAGTGTTGGTTATCTAATATGTTGCCTCCTACAATAGAGATTTCTTCAAATGAATGTTCTTGAGATTATTTATTAGATATATTTGAAGAAGATAATGATTTTGAAACAGATCCAGATTTTATAAAAAAACAGTGTTTTGATAATAATAAAGATTGAATAAATGATTGTTTATTTAATATAGAAACTATAGAATTATCATCAGATAGTGAGAAGTATAATACAAATTCAAATACTGCTTTAAAAGCTAAAGTAAAATGAAAAAATGGAAAAACTCTTTCTTATATAGATTCTTTAAATCTAAATTTTTTGGTAGTAAAAGTAGATAAGAAAAAAGATAAAAAGAAAGATTTTAAAGCTTGAAATATTGAAACTATTTTTGATATAAATGATAAAAATAAAAATGACCCTAAACTTTATTTAAAATATTTAAGTTTTAAACCAACAAAAATCCCATTACAAAAATGAAGAGCTAATTATTGATTTTCTTCAAAATGAGAAGAATTAGATGTTTATATAATTGTTAATTCAGATATAAAAGATAAAAACTGAAATATAAAAAAATCTATAAAATCAAATATAATAAAAATACCAATAAGAAAAAATAAACTTATAAATAGATTATATAAATTAAGTAATAAAGATGATGTTTGAGAATATTACCAAAATTTTTTAGAAGTTAATGAAAATCCAAATTTATTTTTATTTGATTCTTATAAATCTTCAAAAGAAGAAATATTAAATAAAATATCTAGTTCTTCAGCTGCAAAAGAAAAGCTTGTAGTAAATCTAAAATCTTTATCTTCAAGTTGAGAATTTATAGCTTTAAGTTATCCTATTAAAGCTAAACTTTATTTAAAAAATAGTTTAGTTCAAGATTTAGTTTTAAATAGAAAAACAGATTTTATAAAATTTGACTCAATAAAAAAATCTTGAGTTTATACTCTAAAAATAGAAGATTCTCTATGATTTAAAACTGATAGAAAAATAACTTTTACTTCTAAAAAACCAAATGATTTAAAGTTTATTCTTTGAACTAATATGATGCTTGCTTGAAATTGAACTTCAACTTCAGCATTTACTCTTTTAGATAAATATTGAAATGTTGCTGATTGAGATTTCTATAGAGTTGAGCTTTCTATAAATTGAGATTCTCTTGTTTTTTGGAATAATAACAAAAAATCTCTAAATATTTCTACTTATGAATGATATTCTATATTCAGACTTAAATCATTAAATAAATTTTGAAATAATAATATAATTGCAAAAGTTTTTGATAATTCTTGAAAACTTTTAGTTTCAAAAGAGGTAAATATAAAAGTTTTAGAAGATATAAAACTTGATGTAGAAAAGAAAATCTTTAAGGTTGGTAATAATAAATATAATCTAGAATTAAGACTAAAAGATAAAAATGGAAAACTTTTATCAAATTTTTCTTCAAGAGCCTATTTTGGTCATTCAAATAATTACATAAGAATTTCTAAACCATATTTTGAAATTAAAAATTGAAAAACTAATTTTGAATTTGAAACAAAAACATTAGCAGGGGAAAATGTGCCTATAGAAGTTCAAATAGAATGAATAAATTCTATAAAATATCATAAAATAGATATAGAACCAGGTTTGCCTATAAAAATAGATCTTATAATAAAAAATCCTCAAATAGAAGCAAATGCTAAGAGTTTTTCTAATGTGCAAGCTAGATTAAAAGATAGATATGATAATTTAGTTTTTACTGATTCTACAACTAAATTAAATATAGAAATTCATAGAGATAATGATCATATAATAAAAAAAGAAAAAAATAATATAACATTTTCTAAATGAGAAGCTTTATTTAAAATAAAATCAACAAAAATACCTTGATTATGATTTTTTAAGGTTTCTACTAGTCCTAGTTTGTCAAATAATAGTTTTGAAATTAAAGATGATTCTAAAACTATAACTGTTTCTTGAGTTTGAGAAAATGCTTGAGAAGTAAAAACAGTTTATTTTTGGAATAAAGAAAAACTAAAAAAGATGCATTATAATGCTCTTTATACAACTTTATTATGATCAAATTATTGAGATATAACTAAAAAAGATTATTTGGCTTGAGCTTTGATTTTTGATAAAAATAGCAGAGCTTTAGCTGTTAGTTCTATAATTGATAATCCTTATAAGAAAAATAATAGTTTCTTTGTTCAAGAAAATTGAAATATATATGACAGCACTTCTTCTCTTAGTTTAGACCAAGATTTAACTTATAGTTTGATTTTTAAAGATAAGAAATTTTTTGTAGATATTTATAATGAAGCATTATCTCATAAAATATGAGAATTAAATTATAATTTCCCTTCTGATTCAGATTTAAAAGTTTGTTTAGAAGATAAATGTGAGCTTGGAAATAAAACTTCTATATTTTGAAAAGTTTTAGATAAAGATTATGAATTTTATATAGAAAATGAAAAATTGTATTTTACTGATAAAAAGTGAAAGACATATTTTTCTGTTTCAAAAAATTGAGAAATAGATAGAAGGGCTAATATAAAACTTGAAATAGATTCAAAAAATAAAGAAAATTTTTTAAGAATTAATATAAATTATTGAACTATTAATGTTTGATATATAGGATTTAGGTTTAAAAATGCAGAATTTAATTATGAAAATAATAAAAATTTAGAAAAAAAAGAAAATTCTATAAATCTAAGTATAAAAAATAATTTTTATTATTATTATCCTGTTTGGGAATGAAATGAAAAAAGAGTTAATGTTTATTATAACGATCCTTTTGCCCCTAAAAATAATTTAGATAACTTTTCTAGAAATAATATTTATTGATATGAAAATTTCTTAAAAAAACCTGGAATTTGATGGAATGAATGAAATAGAACACTTTTATCTTTTGCTTCTGGAGATACTGTTTGAGAAGCTACAAAAAATTCTGTAAGTTTTTGACTTATAAATATTTGAGATCCAGTTATAAGTTTGAAAAAAATAAAAAGAAAATTTAAAAATACAAATATAGAAAAACAATTTGATCCTACAATATGAAAAATAATAAATATTGATGAAAATGTAGAAAGATATGAACTTTTTGATTATAATTGAGATGAAAAAGAAGATATTTTATTTATAAAAAAAGACGATCATCTTTCTTTGTATGAAAATAAAAATCTATGATGATGATTTGTTAATATGTGAGATTTAGTTTATTTAGATGATTTGTGATCTTATAATCTAGTAAAAACTTGAGATTTTACTTGAGATAAATTTGATGATATAATTTTTATATCAAAAAAACAAAAAATTTATCTTATAAATAATATAAAAAAAGATTTTGTAAGACAAGATCTTTCAAAAGAAATTAATCTTAGTTGAAAAATCATACAAATGGAAGTATTTGATATGGATGCTGATTGACGAGATGATTTGGTTACACTTGATGATTCTTGAGAAATTAATATATTTTATGCCGAATGAATTCCTAAAAAACCACTTTTTAAAAAGAAAAATATAAGTAAAAAATTTGCTTTAAAATTATCTGAAAAACCAAGATCTGATAAATCTTTAATTTATTTTGATTCTTTATACCAAATAAGAAAACTCTGAATAAAAAAATCTAAAAAACTTTGAGCAAAAGACTATAATAAGGGTGTTGGTAAAGCAATATTAGAATCTATGGTATTTAAAAATATTCCATATTCAAAATCTGGAAGCTTAGTTAAAAATTCTCCATTTTGAAAACAAATAGTAAAATCATCTTCAAATAATAGTATAGAGACAACATTTATAAAATGAGAATATGCAGATACCGTTTGATTAGAAGTAGAAAAAGTATTTAAAGATATAAATTGATGAAATTTTAAATCAGGAGATGAAGTAGAAGTAAAAATAAAACTTACAAACAAAACTTCAAAAACTCTAAAAAATATAGTTTATTTAGAAATGCTTGAAAATTATTTTTCTTTAAAAAACAAAAGTATAAAAAATAGTTGAAATATAGAAGCTAAACCTCCTATTTGAAATTATGATTTTATGATAGATTGATTTTCTCTAAAACCTTCAGAGAGTTTTTATATAAGTTATAGGGTAAAAACTTCTCCTTTAAAATATGGACATATAAAGGTTTGATTATTTGAATCTGGAGAAGCTTGAGATGATATTTATTGAGATATAATAGTTCAAGATACCTATAAAAACTGTCAGCAAGAAATAGATTTGTTTAGATCTATAGATATTAGAGAATATGAGGAATGAAAAAAATTTATAAAATGTAAGGAAAACGCAAATAAAGCAGATGATAATTGAAATGGTATACCTGATAAAGCAGAGCCTGTTCTTGCAAATCCAGAAGGAAATTTAGAAGCATTTAAAGAAGAACAATTTGCAGAATTTGATAGAGATAGTGATGGAGATGGTAGAGTTGACGATGATGATATGTTTAATTTAAAAGATTGAAAATTAGTAACAGATTTATCAAATATAACAGATAATGCAGAAAAAGCTCTAGATAAACTAGAAGACTTAGTAAATGGTTTAAGTTGCTGATTTAGTAATTGAGCTTGTATATCTATGCCTTTAAATTGGGCACCACTAGCTCCTTGAAGTGATCCAGTATTTTTGTGAAAACCTATTTGAGATTGATTAAAAGTAAATGAATGAGTCCCCGTGTTTTCTGCTCTCACTTGGGTTTATTATTGACCATATTGTTGACCTATAGTTTGGCCTCCTTCACCTTTATGACCTGGTTGTTCTAATTTATGAGCATGATGATATTTATGAATAGATAGTCAAACTGATTGGTTTAGATTATTTATAAGTCCAACGCTTACTTGATGAGTTTGAATGGCTGCTTGTTTTTGAGCACCAGCAAGAGAATGGTGATGAAATCCTCCAAAAAAAATATCTCCAATTATGCCTTGATGAAACTGTATTGTTACTGCTAAACCCTTATTTGGTTGTAGTGATGATTGATCTGATTGAGATCCTGAATCTATATGAACAGCAACTCCTGCTTGATGATCTTGAGGATGATGAGCTTGAGGAAATTGATGATTCTCTTATATTAATTGAAATTGTTGAAGTGCTCATTCTGAAGAAAAATCTCTTAAAAAATCTTATGTTGAAGAAATACTTTGATGAGCTCAGTCAGAACTTGATTATTGAATTAATTCTGAATCTTTGTGAGCTAATAAAGTAAAAGAAGCTATGGTAGATCATTCTATTTATGATTGACAACCTTTAGTAACAATATGAGTAGATTGATGAAGAGAAATAACAATTTCTGCTAGTGATATAAAAAATACTGATTATTCTGATATAATAAAATTAACAGAAAAAAGAATAAAAGCTTTTCCTGAATTTTTAATGGAATGGGTTAGTAGACAAATAGAAGAAATAGTAATGAAATTAGTTGATTTTCCAACAGTAACTATAATTTTTCCAGATTTTGATTGAATAATAGATTTAGATAAAAGTTGGAAAGAAAATAGAGAAAATTGGCTTAAAAGAAGTTGAAATTCTGGAAGATTGACTTGAGATTTTTTAACTTGAGATTTTATAAAAACTTATGAAAAATTATGAGTTTGAAAAATTAATTCTTGAATAAAAGAAGCTTATGAGTTTTTAGCTTCTATTCCATTTGTAAAAGTAAAACAAGAAGTTATAGCTGTAAATATACCTTGGTTTTGAGAACAAGATTTAGATAAAACCCTAGCTTCATGGAAATATACTGCAAAAGCACGGCAAACAGAGTTAGAAAAAGCAAAAGAATATCGGGCTATTAATTGATTTGATGGTTCTCAAATAGAAGCAAAAGTTAATATACTTATAGGAAATTTAGATGCAAATATAGATACAATAGAAACTTATTTACAAATTCCTAAAAAAATCAAAAATCTTATAAATAAAAAACAAGAATATTTAGAACAAATTATTTGTAATATAAATTCTTTACTTGAGATGACTTGATGACGGATTTGAGAAAATGGAAAAAGATTTAAAGCTTGGGTTGAATTATTTATACTTATAAAATCTATTTTAAAATCTTGGCAACTTATAATTGAAATATTTGAGTGATATGAAGCGGAATGTAGAGAATGTAAAAATGAAAGACGGGATTTATTAGATTGGGAATTTATATTAGTAAATATGATAATTCCATCTATTCCTGTTGTTAGATTTCCTAAATGGCCAGATATAAAAATTGACCTGCATAATATAAGAGCTTGAGTTATTATAAAACTCCCTCAGTTTGAAATTAAACCTAATCCTATAATAATTCCAGACTTACCTCCTATTTTATTACCAAAAGATTTGAATATAAATCTAGATTTGCATTTACCAGACTTACCATTATTACCAGAATTAGAAATACCAGAATTACCAGATTTACCAAGTTTACCTACAGTTGATTTACCAGATTTACCACCTCCTCCAAAATTACCAAAACTTTTTGCTGGTTTTGAGTTTATTGTAGATGTAGCTAAACTTTTCTTGAAAGCTATGTGTATATTAAAAAAATCTCCTTTTGTTCCAGAATGGAGAGCATGAGACCAAATAGCATTTTTAACAGAAAGAAATTGATTTTTAGGAATAGATTTCTTAAGTTGAATGTTGCCTCAATTTTCATTTCCTTGGGTTGATTCTATAAGTATTACAACTTATGTTAATCTAGAATATGAAACAGATTTTATAGTAGAAATGGCTAAAAATTTATCTGAACCATTAAATACTTTTACTTGAGATTTTACAAACAAACTTAATTTATATGCTCCACCTATAAATATAAGATGAAAAATTCCTGAAAATATAAACGTTGATATAGACCTAAGAAATAAAAAAAGTAGTTTTAATCTTAGAGAAAATGCTTTACTAGCAATGGCAAAAAGCATAAATTTATCTTTTAAAAAACTTTACTTAAATAAAAATGAAAAATTAACAAATGCTGAATTTAAAGCTTCTGTTTTAAAATCTTTAGAATCTAAGAGTTTGATTTCAGAGCCTAAATTTAAAGAAATTGCTTCTATTTGGGAAAAAGCTATAAATTATAATTTTGAAAAAGAAGATAAAATTATAAAAGATTTACAAGAAAATAATAGAGAAAAATATAATAAATTAAAAGATATAATAAATACAGAAATTATAAAAAATAAAAAATTATCTGAAGATTTAGATAAAATACTTAAAAATTCAAATATAAAAGTTTCTTCTATAGAAAGAGAAGATTATAATTCTTATTTAGAAAAATATAATAAAATAGCTTTTGAAAAAACTTATAATTTATTAAATTCAGAAAATAAAGAAGAAAAAGTTATAAAAAAATTGTGAAAAGATTTATTAAATGATGTTAATAATATATCTTCTAGATACAAATTTAATAAAAATAGAAAATATAGAAAATTAGCTTTAAATACGAAAGAATCTAAGACAATAAATACTTTATCAAATGCTGATAAAAAAAGAATAACAGAAAAAAGCTGTTGAGTTTGAAAATATGGTTGAAATTGAGGTTATGTTTATGAATGAATTTATATATTAGAAAATGGAAGATCTTATAGACTTTTTGATCATATTAATGAATTAAAATGAGATGAAGAAATAAAAACAGTTGATATTGATTGAGATTGAGACGAAGATATATTTTACTTTGTTAATAATGTGCTTTATTTAAAGGAAAATCTAAAAGAAAAAAAGAAAAAAATTTATTTATGAGAAGATCCTTATATTATTTATCCTAAAGATAATAAATTTTTGGATAATAATAAATTTTTAGAAGCAATAAATAATCCAAGAGAAAATATTTCAAGTACTTCTGTTAATATAGATTTTAGTTGAATTATGTGAATTTATAATTATAGATTATCTTATTATGATATAATTGATAAATTTTTTAGAGAAGATGAAAGAGAAGAAAATTTTATAAAAAGAAAAAATATAGTAGATTGAGTTGCTTGAATATGAAAAGTAAATTTATTAGAGAAAAAAGATGATTTTATTATAAGAACTCATCCTGCTAGAATTAAAAATATATGAAATTTTAGAGATGTTGAAGTTTATACTAAAGAATTAAAATGAATTAAAAAAGGTATTTTAGATGGAAATGTTTTATTTATATCATCTGCAACAGATATTTATACTTGAAATAGTTTATTTAAGTTTAGATATATAGTAAATTGAGAAAAAGAAATAAAAACCTTTGTTGTTCCTCCAAATAGTAGTGTAGAATTTAAAAATAGTGTAAAAATAATAGAAATTATAACTTGAGAATGATATGTTAAAACAGGACAAAAAAAGACCTATAAATGAAAAGATATTTTAAAAATAAAATGATTGCCACTTTTCCATGAAACAAAAATAAAATATAAGTGAGATTATAAAAATATAGTTAAAAATTCTTATATAGAAATAGCTTATTATGATGATTCTTCTGTAAATATAGATTTTAGAGAAATATATTCTTATGAATTTTATAGTTTATGAGAAATTTGAAGATATTATTTATTTTCTCTAAAAAGAGATAAAAATCTTTATTATGGAAAAATATTTTGATTTAAAAAAGATTTAAAATCTACTATTTCTAAATTATTCCTTAGTTCTCCGCAAATTAGTTCAGACCAAAATTGACCTGAAATAAAAATTAAATCTCTAAAAGTTCCTATTTATAAAACAGAAAAAATAGACATAACAAAAGAAATATTTGAAAATTCTTGAAATAATTTTATTAAAGAAGCTTATATAGATTTTGATTTAGAAATTGATAGTGATTGAGATTGAATTTTAACAAATGATAGAGATTCTGATTATATGGAAAATCTCTCTATTAAGGTAGAAAATGGAAAAATAATAGTGTCAGTTTGAGAGTTTGATAAACCTATATCTAAAAAAATATGAATTTCTGTTTTAGATAAAAATGAAAATTTATGATATAAAAGTGTAAAATTTGAAATATATTCTCCAAAACCAAAAATAAAAAAATATTTTAAATGAGAAATTATTTGAAATATTTGAGAAAAAATAAAGGTAGAACCTATAAATATTTATAAATATAGATGATGAGATTTAGAAAAATTATTAACTTCTTCATGAGCTTCCAAAGTTTTCACTTCCGAGCTATGAGAATTTAATTTTAAAACTTTATCTTGAACTTCAGATTTAATTTTAACTTCATCTTGAACAAAAATAGCTAGTATATCTGAAAATACATGAAAAATAAAAATATTTCCTTTAGAGAAATCTAATTATAATATAGTGACAAAATTAAAAGATGATTTATACCCAAAAATTATTATAAAATCTAGAGAGTGAAAAAATATTTTTTATGAATCTCTTAAAATTAAAGATGTAAGAAAAGTTGTAAATATAGATGATTATTCTGAAATAAAAAATGAGTGAATATATGTAAAAATTTTTGATAAAAAGAAATATAATTTTTATATATTACCAGAAAATATAGAATATAATCCTTGAAGTTTGGTTATATATAATCCTCTTATAAAAAATAAATCTCCTTTAATTATAATTTTTAAAGATTGAAGAATAAAATTAAATAATAATTATAAACTTTCTTATAGTTCTTATTGAGATTATATTTCTTTAAAAATATTAAATAAAAATTCTAAAATTATCGCTTCTGTGATATATTATGTAGAATGAGATTATATTATAAATTAAGAGAAAAATAAAAAAGTGTTTTAACACTTTTTTATTTTTCTCTTAAAAATTATTTCCCTTAAAATTAGATTCTAAAATAGTTAGAAAAACATTATGATTTTTAGCAAGCAAGCAGTTTCAAAATCAAAAATTTTTATGCTGTTTGAGCGTTAGCGAGTTCATAAAAATTTTTAGATTTTGTCTG
>PDWI01007271.1_pt1 | contig 13540 bp, 11 predicted proteins | sample 1430891 | NCBI WGS metagenome assembly PDWI01 (sample SAMN01162508, study PRJNA174530) | Oral metagenome, whole genome shotgun sequencing project. | biome: Marine environment; feature: Marine mammal; material: Swab sample of the gingival sulcus; isolation source: swab sample of gingival sulcus...
CAACGGAGATGATGAAGAAGAATTAACAACCAAAGTACGTTGGGTGGCTTTTAAAGACCAGTTCTTTTCTTCTATTTTAATAGCTAAAGACCATTTTTTAAATGCCCAATTAGCCAGTCAAACTGTTTGGGAGACTATGCCGGGAATGATAAAGAAATACAACGCTTCTTTGAGTATTCCTTTCAGCAATTCTTCTAAAATACAAATGCCTTTACAGTTTTACTTTGGTCCTAACGACTATACTATTTTAAAGGATTTAAGTGACCAAGGCGAGGAAGAAAACCTTAATTTAGACGTGATTATTGATTTAGGTTGGGGTATTTTTGGTTGGATTAACCGATTTGTAGTTATTAATATTTTTAACTTCTTAAGTCAATTTTTAAGTAACTATGGTATTATTATCCTGCTTTTAACCATTATTATAAAAGTAGTTTTATTTCCATTTACTTTCAAATCGTATATGTCCACAGCCAAACAAAAGGTACTTAGACCTGAGATTGATAAAATTAACGAAAGAATACCTAAAGAAAAGGCTATGGAACGTCAGCAAGCCACTATGGCTCTGTATCGTAAAGCAGGGGTAAATCCTTTAGGAGGTTGCTTACCTATGCTACTACAAATGCCTATTTTATTTGCTATGTTCCGTTTCTTCCCTGTAGCTATTCAGTTGCGCCAGCAACCTTTCTTATGGGCAACAGACTTGTCTTCTTATGATTCGGTTCTTACTTTACCTTTTACCATTCCTATTTATGGTAATCACGTAAGTTTGTTTACCTTATTAATGACCATATCTACTATCATCTATACTAAAATGCAAAACTCTATGAATCCTCAAAACGATTCTATGCCGGGTATGAAAACGATGATGTACATTATGCCTATTATGTTTTTGGTAACTTTAAACAGTTATTCTTCGGGCTTGAGCTATTACTATTTAGTAGCTAACTTAATTACTTTTGCTCAAATGTTCTTTATCAAGAGAATGGTTGATGAAAAGAAAGTATTAGCTAAGTTACAAGAAGCTCAAAAGAGACCTGCTAAAAAGAAATCAGGTTTCCAAGCACGTTTAGAAGAAATGGCTCGCCAACAACGTGAAGCACAAAAGAAAAGAAAATAATTTTTAGAAATAAAAATATAATTTATCAATCAGACCTCAGGAATTTTTAAAGTTCTTGAGGTCTTTTTTTTGATTTATTATGTTTGATTTTTTATAACACAATACCCCAATTTTACAAAACAACTCCCCTACTGTAAATCAACTTTTTTAAAAAGAAATACTTTAAAAGCTTTTAATTATTTTCTTATTCTTTATATCTTTGCATTTTAATCTTAAAACATAAAAAAATGAAACACACACTACTACTATTATTAGGCTTATTGTCTTTGAATTTATTTTCTCAAAACATTGTTATTACAAATGAAGAAGGAGAAAACATTAATAACCAAACTGTTGAAATTGAATTCGACAACACCCTTTCTCTTCACGAATTTGTTTTTAATATCCAAAACACCGGCAATACCAGTATCGAATTAACAGTAACAAGAGTGACTTGCGATTTACCGGAAACTGCTACCTCTAATTTTTGTATAGGAGACGGATGTTTTCCACCTCACGTTACAACAACTACTTTAAATATAGCCGGTAACTCTACTATGCCTAATAACCGCTCTGATTATGTTACAAATGGTAAAGCTGGAAATGCTACTGTAAAGTATGAGTTTTCTTATTCCGGAGGAGAAACTGTTTTTGTAGAATTACATTACACCATTAATGACAAAAGTGGTATTAATGATATAGAGGCTGCTAAAACATTCAATATCTACCCTAATCCTACCAACGATAAGGTATTCTTTGATTGCGATGTTGAAGAAGAGTCTGTTATAGAAATTTACAATTTAGTTGGACAAAAAATAAAGACACAAAATATTACTTCAGGTATTTCAACAACAGTTATTTCTGTTTCTGACTTATCAAGTGGAGCTTATTTCTGTACTTTATCCAATTCTAAAGGAATCCAACAAACCAAGCGTTTAATCGTACAATAGGTTTTAAATTACCTAAGAAATTAAAAAGAGGTACAAGCATTTTGCTTTAAAATGTAAATGCTACTCCTCTTTAGTTAAAGAGACCTCAAAGGATTTTAGCCCTTTGAGGTCTTTCTTTTAAACAAAAAATTACAGATTAAAACCGTAATTTTCTTCTTCAAAAATCGTTTTAATCAACTTTTTTGTTTAATTTAGCCATATATTACAAAAAACAAGTTCATTATAAAGTAAAAAGCAATGCAAATTAACACACATCAAATATTAGACAAGCAAAAATCACTGGTTATTTCTATTAATGATAACAATTTAGAAACATTATTAAGCGAAGAACAAAAAGCATATATAAAACAACAACAAAAAGACAAAAAAGACCTTATCACTATAGATAAACAAAGCTCTTTCATTTTTGTTGTTGCTGACATTGATAAAAAGAAAAAGCATTTAACCACTGAAGCCTACCGAAAGTTAGGACACCAGATTTATAATCAATTAAATAATGCTAAAATAGAAGCTATTCAAATTCAAGCTTTTTCAGAATCAGATTATACTTTAGCTTTAACCGAGGGGATTTGTTTATCATCTTACCGCTTTAACAAATACTTTACAAACGACAGCAAAAAACAAAACCATTTAAACAATATCCATTTAATTCAATTTGAAGAAACTGCTTCTTTAGAAGAATTAAAACACTTAACAGATGCTGTTTTTTGGGCAAGAAATTTAGTCAATGAGCCTCTTTCTTACCTAACGGCAGAGCAATTAGGTGAAGAAATCAAACAGTCAGCTCAGAAATATGGTTTTAGTGCCAATGTTTTAGGAAAAAAGCAAATAGAAAGCCTAAAAATGGGAGGACTATTGGCCGTTAATAAAGGAAGTTTTGACCCTCCAACATTCAGTATATTAGAGTGGAAGCCGGAGAACTGTAAAAACGACAAGCCTGTTGTCTTAGTCGGCAAGGGCGTGGTCTTCGATACCGGAGGTTTAAGCCTAAAACCAACCTCTGGAAGCATGGACGAAATGAAATCGGATATGGCAGGAGCAGCTGCTGTAGTAGGCGCTTTTCAAGCTTGTGTAGCCAATCAATTACCTATTCATTTGATAGCTCTGATACCGGCAACAGATAACCGCCCCGGAAATCAAGCCTATGCGCCACAAGACGTTATCAAAATGTATAACGGCACCACTGTAGAGGTACTTAATACAGATGCAGAAGGACGTATGATTTTAGCCGATGCCTTGGCTTATGCTCAAAAGTACGAACCGGAATTGGTCATTGACTTAGCCACTTTAACCGGAGCAGCCTATGTAGCTGTAGGCCCTCACGCCATTGTTAGTATGGGAACTGCTGAAGAACAACAAAAGAAAGCCTTAGAACAGTCAGGTGAAGCCGTATATGAACGCTTAGTTGAATTTCCTTTCTGGGAAGAATATGGCGAATTAATTTTATCTGATGTAGCCGATATTAAAAATATAGGTGGAAGATACGGAGGTGCTATCACGGCAGGTAAATTCTTAGAGCATTTTACCAACTATCCATACATTCATTTAGACATAGCAGGTCCTGCTTATTTATTGTCTAAAGATGAATACCGCCCTAAAGGAGGTACAGGCGTTGGTGTACGTTTACTATATCATTTCTTAAAAAACTACACGAAATAATTAGTCATTATTAAAACTACCTGAATTATGTTAGTCAGAACCTTTGGAGCCGCTGTATTTGGAGTTGATGCCCTTAATATTACCATAGAAGTTAATATATCTCAAGGCATTAATTTTCATTTAGTTGGACTACCTGATAACGCCGTAAAAGAAAGTCAGCAAAGAATAGAATCCGCCCTCAAAACTAACGATTACAAATGGCCGGGGCGAAAAATTGTTATCAATATGGCACCTGCTGACATCAGGAAAGAAGGTTCTGCCTACGATTTACCATTAGCGGCAGGTATTTTAGCCGCATCAGGACAAATAGAAAACGACTTACTCAGCTCCTATCTTATTATGGGCGAACTCTCCTTAGACGGTAGTATTCAACCCATAAAAGGAGCTTTACCCATTTCTATTTTAGCAAGAAAAGAAGGTTTTAAAGGTTTAATTTTACCTAAAGACAACGCTCGTGAAGCTGCTGTAGTAAACGACTTAACAGTTTACGGCGTAAGTCATATCAAAGAAGTGGTTGATATTTTAAATGGAGCCCCCTCTATTGAGCCAACTTATGTACATACTCGCGAAGAGTTTTTTGCCAATTTAAATGATTTTCCATTTGATTTTTCAGAAGTAAAAGGGCAAGAAAATGTAAAACGCGCTTTAGAAATAGCGGCTGCCGGAGGACATAACATCATTTTAATAGGTCCTCCCGGAGCAGGTAAAACAATGTTAGCGAAACGTTTTCCAAGTATTTTACCTCCTCTTACTCTACACGAAGCTTTAGAAACCACTAAAATTCATTCCGTAGCAGGAAAATTAGACAAAGAAAGCGGTTTAATGACCATTAGACCATTCCGCTCGCCTCACCATACCATATCTGATGTTGCTTTGGTGGGAGGTGGTACTTTCCCGCAACCCGGAGAAATATCCTTAGCCCATAATGGGGTTTTATTTCTTGATGAGTTACCTGAGTTTCAGAGAACCGCTTTGGAAGTGATGCGACAACCCTTAGAAGATAGAAAAGTTTGTATTTCAAGGGCTAAATTTACTGTAGAATACCCTGCCGGTTTAATGTTAGTCGCTTCTATGAACCCCTGCCCTTGTGGCTATTACAACCATCCTGATAAAGAGTGTGTTTGCCCTCCCGGAGTAGTTAGAAAATACTTAAATAAAATATCAGGCCCTTTGCTTGACCGCATTGACATTCATTTGGAAGTCGTTCCGGTTAGCTTCGATAAGCTAAATGAAGAAGATGAGGGCGAAAGCAGTCAAGTAATACGAGAACGAGTTATTGAAGCCAGAAAAATACAATTAAATCGCTTTAAAGACACTAATGGCATTCATTCTAATGCTCAAATGAGTCCAAAACAATTACAAGAGTTCTGTCAATTAGACCAAGCCGGTGCCAACCTGTTAAAAAATGCAATGGAAAAATTAGGACTTTCCGCACGTGCTTACGACAGAATTTTAAAAGTTTCAAGAACCATTGCCGATTTAAACAAAAGTGAAAATATCAGTCACCTACATTTGGCTGAAGCTATACAATACAGAAGTTTAGACCGAGAAAATTGGGCAGGATAAATCCATTCTCTTTTTTATTTTGAACTTTTAAAAAGCTAAACGAAACATCTATTAGCGCCATTAAGTATTTATTAATAAGGAATGCTATAATATTATTTTATAAGCTTTTTGATAACAAAAAAATAATTCTATTATAAAACAACAATAGTAATCTTATTAACAAAACACAAAACAAAAAGCTATATATCAACAAAATAAAACCATATTAGATAAGAAAAAAAACATCTAAAAAATATTTGTTTTGATAGTATATTATAGATACTTTTGGACTTGTTATAGACTATATTTTATTCAAAATTATAAAACAATGAAAAAACACTGGATTTATTTATTATTATTAGCAGGTTTGTTGACTAACTATTCTTGCGATAATAATAGCAATACAACAGCCAATAAAAACGAGGATTTTTCAGAATCTATGGAAATGACTCAAAAGAAAATTTATTTTCAAATTCCAACACCAATGGAATTATTAATGTTTGTAAAAGACGATCATATCAAATTTAACAAATCATTAACTCACTCTATAGAAAAAGCTAATCAATACGTAAGTCGAAAGTCGAAAGCACTGAATATGGGAATTTATTCTTGCGATTTAGCTTATTCTACTGTTTTCAATCAGAATCAAGAAACCGTTAAATTATTTGCCGCTGTTAAAAATATGGCAGAGCAGTTGGGTTTAACAGAGGGATTTGACCCTAGCATTCTTGAAAGAATTGAAAATAATATTAACAATAGTGATTCTCTTTTAGTCATCACTAAACAATCTTACAACAAGAGTATTAACTTTTTACAAGCCAATGGACAATTAAATATTTTACCATATATTATGTATGGAGGTTGGTTAGAAAGTGTTTATATTACTTGCAATAGCTTAGACAATTTTCCTAAAGAAGGTGTTTTAGCTGAAAGAATTACAGACCAAGCTATATTAGCTGAAAATCTAATAGAGTTTTTTGAAAACATCAAAAAAGATGACAAAGGTGCTGATAAAATAATCAATAACTTAAATTCTATTTTATCCATATACGGAACAGAGAGTCAATTAAATAAGGATTCATTTCTAGAATTAAAATCTAAAATTGAACCTTTAAGAAATGAAATTACAAAATAAGTCTTGAATTATGAAACAGCTATTTATTATCAATCTGTTATTTTTTATCTTTTTAGGACAAGCGACACAAGCTCAACGCTGTGACAAATTCCATAAATATTGTGATGTAGAATTAAAAGACGGTTACGATTACGAAAATCAATCCGCATTTATTTATATGTATCCAGGTGACACCATTCCTCTAAAAATGGTATTGTATGGTAACAAAAATTATCACATTAATGTATGTTCTGAGGCATCAGGCTTAAAATGGAAAATAGTTCACCCTACTCGTAAAACAGTAAAAGAAATAGAGGAAATTCGCCAAGACACAAGTACAACTTATAAAGTGGACGAATATGGAGACTATATTGTTGATGACGCTACCGGAGAGTATATTGTAGAAAGTATGGAAGTGACTTCTGATACTATTTGGTCTTCAAAAAGAGTATCGGCAGAAGACTTTATATTCGACAATTCTAAAGAGCAAGAATGGAACGAAACTTTAAAGAAAACCCAGAGAATATTTGTATATGTAACTATGCCGGAAGAAGCTAATCCGGATGGTTCTTGTGTTGCTGTTTTAGTAGGAAGTACATCTTTAAGAAAAAGCAGATTCAAGACTAGAAGAAACAGAAGGTAATACCTTTTATAAAAACAAAAAGGTCATTTTTCTTTGTTGTTTAAAAGAAGAATGACCTTTCTTATATTGTAAGTTCAAACATTTATATCGTCACTTAAGGGTCAATTCACAATGGACATTCAACAAGTCAAACAGCGTTTTGAAATTATAGGTAATACAGCGGATTTTAACCGTTCTATAGAAATTGCTATTCAAGTTGCTCCAACCGACTTGTCCGTATTAATTACAGGAGAAAGCGGAGTGGGTAAAGAACGTTTTCCCCAAATTATACACCAATACAGCCATAGAAAGCACGCTCCTTATGTTGCAGTAAACTGTGGTGCTATACCGGAAGGCACTATCGATTCTGAATTATTCGGACACGAAAAAGGAGCTTTCACCGGCGCTCACGAGAAACGAAAAGGATATTTTGAAGTGGCTAATGGTGGTACCATCTTCTTAGACGAAGTTGGAGAATTACCTCTTTCTACACAAGTGCGCTTGTTAAGGGTTCTGGAAGCAGGAGAATTTATGAAAGTAGGCTCTTCTTCTGTAGAAAAAACGAACGTAAGAATAGTGGCTGCCACTAACGTTAATATTGGCGAGGCCATCAAAAAAAATAAATTTCGAGAAGATTTATTTTACCGTTTAAACACAGTGCCTATAAGGGTTCCTGCATTAAGAGAGCGACAAGAGGATATCCCTATCTTATTTAGAAAATTCTCAGCTGATTTTTCTGAAAAATACAGAATGCCTATGATGAAATTATCGCCTGAAGCTCAAAAGGCTTTAATGGATTATCGTTGGCCGGGAAATATTCGTCAGCTCAAAAACATAACAGAACAAATATCTGTTATAGAAAAAGATAGGTTGCTTCATTGCGATACGCTTTCTAAATATTTACCCTCTGAAAACAACAATCTACCGGCTGTTTATAACGATAAATCGGTTGATGAAAAAACCTTTCAGACAGAGCGAGAAATTTTATACAAAATCTTATTTGATTTAAAGAAAGAAGTAGATGACTTAAAAAGTTCTATCAGTAACTTAATCACGCAGAAAACACATTCTGACTTAGGCAATCAGCATCACGATGTATTGAAAAGTACTTCCGAATATAATATTATAAAAGAAGAAAAAAACTTCTCAAACCTACCGCCCTCCTTTGATATTGATGCGGAAAACACAGACATATACGAAGATACAGAAACCTTAATTGAGGAGTCCTTATCCATAGAAGAAAACGAAAAAGAATTGATAGTAAAAGCCTTAGAAAAGAATAAAGGCAAAAGAAAATGGGCAGCTAAAGATTTGGGCATATCTGAGCGTACTTTATACAGAAAAATAAAAGAATATAATATTGAATAATATGCGCACTACACCTCTCAGAATCACGGCTATAAGCATAATGTTAATAATTTGTTTTTCAAGTATTTATTCTTGCAAAGTAGCTTATTCTCTTTCGGGAGCCTCTTTATCTCCTAAAATAAAAACAGTATCCATAAGTTATTTTGACAACAGAGCTTCTTTAATTAACCCAACTCTTAGTCAGAATTTTACAGAAGCCCTAAAAGACAAATTTACTTCAGAAGCCGGACTATCTTTGACCGATGAAATAGGCGATATTGATTTTACAGGATTTATTACTTCGTACAATTTGCGCCCTGTTGCCGTTGGTCAAAACGAAGCCGATATGATGCGACTTAGTATTTCGATTGATGTTAAATTCACCAATAAAGTAAACCCTAAGCAAAATTTCAAACAAACTTTTACCGACTATGCGGACTACAAAGCCAGTCAGAATTTTAGCAATTTAGAAGAAAGCTTAAACGCCACTATTATAGAAAAATTAGTAGAGAAAATTTTTATGAAATCGGCTACCAATTGGTAGAACAAATAAGCTCATCGTGAATTTAGTAGAACTTAAAAAATATATCAATCAACCTGAATGCTTAAACGCATCTGACACTGCTGTTTTCCAAGAAATATTAGAGAGCTATCCTTATTTTGAAGCGGTACATTTTTTATATTTAAAGTCGCTTTATGAGCAAAATAATTTCAAATTCAACGAACAATTAAAGCAATCTGCTACACAGGTTATTAACCGAAAAAAATTACTATTTTTCTTAAAATATGCCCCTAAAGCAACAACTGCTTTAAGCCCTGAAAAAACGAATCCAACTATATCAACAACAGAAAAAGACCCCAAAAATTCTGTTACATCTCTTGATACTAAACTTATAGACACTAAAGTTTCTGAGGAAAAGAAAGAGGACAAAAAAGCCTCTGCACAGCGATTATCCCCTCAAGAAATTTTAGATAATAGGCTTCAAGAACTTCAACAAAATGCTTCTAAAGATAAGCAAAACGATAAGGCTTTAAGCCCAATTGAGAGTAGCAATATTGAAACAAAAGAAAGTGTTCTACCTCCCCCAAAAGAGACTTCTACCCATATCGATTCTGTAAAAATAGAAGAAGAGAAGCAAGCTAAAGAGACTCATCAAACAAATCAACAAGATATTAATAAAGAAGAAAGTTCTAAATCAAATCTAAAATCAGAAAAGACTTTCAAAGAAAAACAAGAGGATAAAGCACCCCAAGATAAGCAGCAGGAAGTTGAAACAACTATCCCAACCAGTGCAAAAATAGATATAAAGCTTCAAGAAAAAGAGGATATTCCTTTGGATATGAATCAACTAATCCAAATAAGCGCTCCAACTGAATATTTCTCGGACATCAACTTAAAGCCCAATTCTGAAACTTCACCAAAACAAGATAATGAGAAAAAAAGTTTCTCGGAATGGATACAACTTCTTAGCAATAAAAAAACAATATCGGAAGCAACAAAAGAGTCCGAAAAAACCAAAAGCAATAAAAACACGCATAAAAAACAGCTTATAGACCAATTTTTAGCCTCTGATGAGCATAAAATAATCCCTCAAAAGACAAGCTCAGCGAATAGACAACAAGCTCTTGTCAACTCGATTAATGAAGATAACAAGATGTATATGAGCGACACTTTAGCTCAAATTTATGTTCAACAAGGACATTTTAACAAAGCAATTGAAGCTTATGAGAAATTAAGTTTGAAAAATCCCGAAAAAAGTATTTACTTTGCAAACCAGATAAAGAAAATACAAATATTAAAAATTAATTCATAAACTATGGCTATATTATTCACCGTTTTAATCCTATTAGCGTCTATTTTATTAATATTAATAGTTCTTGTTCAAAACTCTAAAGGAGGAGGTTTGGCTGCTAATTTTCAATCATCTAACCAGATGTTAGGAGTAAGAAAAACTACTGATTTCCTTGAAAAAGCAACTTGGGTTTTATCCGTTAGTATTTTAGTTTTTAGTGTTATCGTTAGCTTGCTTATTTCTCACCCGGAAGTTGAGGTTGATGAGTCTAAATCTATGTTGGATAATCAAATAGAAAAGTGGGAAGACCAATCTATGCCAACTTTACCTAATGAAAATGAGCAAAAAACTGAGGAAAAAGCAGAAACACCTCAAGAATAAAAAGCATTTAAATTACAACAAAAAGGGCGGTCCATTGGATACCGCCTTTTTTTATGCCTTTTATTTTTCAAAAAGATAATAGATTGTATTGATTTTCGCCAATCTTCTATTTTTTATCTTTTAATATAAAAAAATATACTTTGTTAAAAACTTTGTTCAAAACCTTATTATTTTCTTCATCAATAAAATCTGTTTTTAGTTTAAAAAATTATATTTTTGTTGTTTGGGGAGTCAATAATACGCCCTTAAACATTTTATTCTTGTAGCCTTATAAAAGCAAGAATAGATTAAACAATTACTTATTTTTATGGGAGAAAATAAAGACTATTCAGCCAATAGTATTCAGGTACTTGAAGGCTTAGAAGCGGTAAGAAAAAGACCTGCTATGTATATAGGAGATGTAGGCATAAAAGGTCTGCATCATTTGGTGTATGAGGTAGTAGATAACTCAATTGACGAAGCCTTAGCCGGCTACTGTAAAAACATTGATGTTATCATCAACGAGGACAACTCTATCACTGTAAAAGATGATGGTAGAGGTATTCCGGTAGAAATGCACGAAAAAGAAGGAAAATCGGCCTTAGAAGTAGTAATGACTGTTTTACACGCCGGTGGTAAATTCGACAAAGATACGTATAAAGTATCCGGAGGTTTACACGGTGTAGGTGTTTCGTGTGTGAACGCATTATCAACCCGATTGAAGGCGGTGGTACACAAGCACGGAAAAATATATCAACAAACCTACGAAATAGGAAATCCGACTTCCGGTGTTGAAGAAATAGGTACTACCGACAGAACCGGAACCGAAGTCACTTTCTGGCCTGATGGTTCTATCTTCCAAAGTACAATTTACAATTATCAAATATTAGCAGATCGCTTGCGAGAATTGGCTTTCCTAAACAAAGGTATCGTGCTTAACTTGACTGATATGCGCGAAAAAGACGAGGAAGGTAATCCTAATTCAGAACAATTCTTGTCAGAAAAAGGATTAAGCGAATTTGTTGAGTATATTGATGGCACAAGAGAAAAATTAATCAACGAAGCCATTCACATAGACGAACCTAACGGCGATGTTCCTGTAGAAATCGCTTTACAATACAATACCTCTTATTCTGAAAATATCTTCTCGTATGTTAATAACATTAACACAATAGAGGGGGGTACTCACTTAACCGGTTTCAGAAGGGGATTGACTCGTACGCTAAAAAAATACGCTGAAGAGTCCGGTATGCTTTCTAAATTGAAATTCGACATCTCCGGAGACGACTTTAGAGAAGGTTTGACGGCTATTGTTTCTGTAAAAGTAGCTGAACCTCAATTTGAAGGACAAACCAAGACCAAATTAGGAAACTCTGAGGTTAGCTTATATGTTGACCAAGCTGTAAGCAAAATGCTAAGTCATTATTTAGAAGAAAATCCTAAAGATGCCAAGCAAATTGTTTCTAAAGTCATTTTAGCGGCTCAAGCGAGACACGCTGCCAGAAAAGCACGCGAATTGGTTCAAAGAAAAACAGCACTTACCGGAGGTGGTCTTCCCGGTAAATTATCAGACTGTTCTTCGAAAGTACCGGAAGAATCAGAAATATTCTTAGTAGAGGGAGACTCTGCGGGTGGAACTGCTAAACAAGGTAGAAACAGACATTTCCAAGCTATTCTTCCACTAAAGGGTAAGATTTTGAATGTGGAGAAAGCCATGCAACACAAAATCTTCGAAAGTGAAGAAATCAAAAATATTTATACAGCTCTTGGTATCACCATTGGTACAGAAGACGATTCTAAAGCTCTAAATCTCGAAAAATTACGTTATCACAAAGTCATTATAATGACGGATGCCGATGTGGATGGTAGCCACATTATGACATTAATTATGACGCTCTTTTTCAGATATATGAAGCAATTAATTGAGTTGGGTTACGTTTATATAGCGGCTCCCCCACTCTACTTAGTCAAAAAAGGCAAGGAACAACGTTACTGTTGGGATGAAGCTGACCGACTAAGAGCAATTGAGGAAATAGGAAAAGGTAACGAATCTGCTGTTCATATTCAACGTTACAAAGGTCTTGGAGAAATGAACGCCGAGCAACTTTGGGATACCACAATGAATCCTGAAGAGCGTATGTTAAAGCAAGTTACCATAGAAAATGCAGCTAAAGCTGATATGGTATTCTCTATGCTAATGGGCGAAGAAGTGCCTCCTCGTAGAGAGTTTATAGAAGCCAATGCAACTTACGCCAATATTGACATTTAAAATACAATCAAAAAGACCTCTTTAATGCCTCTAAATTACTGAGGTCTTTTATTTAATACATTTCAAAAGAAACAAAATGGAAAGTTTATTAGAAGTTTTAAAATACACTCTTCCCTCTTTAATAGTGCTTGCCACTGCTTACTTAATTATTAAATCTTTTTTTGAAGAGCAAATTCAGAAAAAAGAATTAGAAGCGAAAGGCAAAAGAATGAAGGAATTAACCCCTTTAAAACTTCAAGCTTACGAGCGTTTAATTTTATTTTTAGAACGTATTGCCCCCCACTCTTTATTGCCTCGTACACAGCAGGTCAATATCAATGCAACGGTTTACCAGCAGTTATTATTGAATAATATTCGTACCGAATACGAACATAATTTATCACAGCAAATTTACGTTTCTGAAGAAGTCTGGACAGCCACCAAAGTCGCTAAAGAAAACATTGTTAAAATTATTAATAACGCCAAAGAGTTAGTAGGAGAAGAGGCTTCTTCTTTTGATTTAAGCAAGGCTATCCTTGACAAAATGATGCGTTTGGAAGACTCTCCTATCGATATCGCTACCGCCATTATAAAACAAGAAGTCAATACTTATTTTTAAAAGGTTGCAGGTTAAAGGTTTTCCAAATTAAGAATTATTTTGTTGGGTATTGGGTTTCAGGTGTTGGGTGTTGGGTATTTTGCTTGGGACTTTTAACACATTATCGCATTAATAAATTAAGAATTAAGATTGAAGAATTAAGAATTTTTTAAATTGCCATATTAACTCATCATCGCATTGTCACATT
>PDWI01007273.1_pt1 | contig 13539 bp, 9 predicted proteins | sample 1430891 | NCBI WGS metagenome assembly PDWI01 (sample SAMN01162508, study PRJNA174530) | Oral metagenome, whole genome shotgun sequencing project. | biome: Marine environment; feature: Marine mammal; material: Swab sample of the gingival sulcus; isolation source: swab sample of gingival sulcus...
TGTTTCGGCAATCATTTTAGCTCTTAAAGGATCGCCAGGCATCAAAACAGTATCTGCTATTTTTGATACATCTTCTAATTCAATATGTGGTGTTGGTATATTTTTCATCATTATTTTCCTTTCTTTTTCAACAAAAAACTCCTACCCTTTTATTATAATCAATTATCAACTAATAAGCAATAAGATTTTGCTAATAACGCTGTCTGAATCAAGTCCTAATGATTTATTTAGTTCACTAATACTACCATGTTCAACAAATTGATCAGGATAGCCAAAGTTTATAAACTCATATTCATTAGATTTTTCTTGGATAATACCCTGTAAATAAGTGCCAAAACCACCTATTTTTTGACTATCTTCAATAGTAACAATAGTTTTTACTCCAGCTAAATGCTTTAAAATATCTTCAGCTTTTAATGGCTTCAATCTATTAAGCTTAATTAGCCTGTTTTCTACACCTTGACTATTTAATAAGTCTGAAACTTCGATAGCTAAGTCATATAAGCTGCCAAATGCAACAATTGCAAGTTCGCCATTATTTGAATCACAAACAACATCTAAACTTGGCTCTACATTTGATAATGGTGCTTTTTTTCTTGGATATCTAATTGCAATTGGATGATTAACATTTAAAGAATAATCTAAACAATATTCTAAATCTTCTTTACTGTATGGTGATAATACTTCAAGATTTGGCACAGCAAGTAACATTTGCATGTCAAAGACCCCATGATGAGTAGGACCATCTTCCCCTACTAAACCGCAGCGATCAATACATATTCTAACTGGTAAATTTTGGATACAAACATCATGAATCAGTTGATCATAAGCCCTTTGTAAAAAAGTGGAATAAACAGCAAAATAAGGTTTTAAACCATTTTTTGCCAAACCTGCTGCAAAGGTCATAGCATGTGCTTCGGCTATCCCAACATCAAAAAATCTATCTTTAAATTCACTTTTAAAATATTCAAGTTTAGTTCCAATATCCATAGCAGCAGTAATTGCAACAATACTTTTATCTTGTGTACCTAAATCAAGTATTTTTCTACCAAAAACTTCTGAAAAACTTAACGATTTAATATCTGTTTTAGTTTTTTCTAATCCTTTTGATAAATCAAAGGTTCCTACACCATGATAAATTTCAGGATTTTCAATTGCTGGTAAATAACCCCTACCTTTTTGACTAAGTAAATGAATAATTACTGGAGAATTAAACTCTTTTACTGCGTTAAAAATATGAAGCATCTGCTCTATATTATGACCATCAATGATACCAATATAAGTTAAGCCTAAATCTTCAAAAAACATTCCCTCAACTAAGCCCTGTTTTATCATATTTTTTGTTTTGCTAACAAAATTAGTTAAACTGGCGCCAACAAGCGGAATTTTAGGTAGTTTATCTTTAACATCATCTTTAATTTTAATATATTTTTTTGATGTTCTTAAATTATTTAACACAGAACTTAATGCACCAACATTTTCAGAGATGGACTGCTCATTATCATTTATAATGGTAATTAAATTTGTTTGCATATTACCTAATGAATTTAATGCTTCAAAAGCCATCCCACCTGTTAAAGCACCATCGCCAATCACTGCAATTACATTGTTATTTATCCCTTTTAAACAATTTGCAACTTTTAAACCAAGTGCAGCTGAAATTGATGTTGAAGCATGTCCAGCACCAAAAACATCATACTCAGATTCTGTAATTTTACAATAGCCACTCATCCCTTTAAAGGTTCTTAACGTGTCAAACCATTCAAATCTGCCAGTTAATAGTTTATGGGGATATGATTGATGAGAAACATCAAAAACAACTTGGTCTTTTGGAAAATTAAATGCCAAATGTAAAGCAATAGTAAGTTCAACTGCACCCAAATTTGAAGCTAGATGCCCGCCATTTTGAGATACCGTTTTTATTATTTTAGTTCTAATCTCACTGGCTAGCTTAATAAGTTCTCCCTTAGATAATTTCTTAATATCGGAAGATTCTTTTATATTAGATAATAAGTTATATTCGTTCATTTTTGTCCTCTTAACCATTGGAATTTAGTATAATAGTTTATATAATACACAAACTTTGCCACAAAAAGCGTAATATTCTTTGAATTTTTTATAGCAATATCTTTACATATCGCCTTAGCACCTACTGTTAAACCAGCAACAAAGGCACTTAATACAACATTTAATACAAAAGAAGATGAAAAAGCCTTGGTAATAACTAAACTGAAGGCAATAGACGCAATCAAAGCACCAGATACGATACCTGAAATATCACCCACCACATCCTGGGAAACTGTTGCAACAAGTGGTGCTTTTTTTATCAATTTTAAGGCATATTTAGCATATTTGTTTTTTTTTGCCGCCATTGAATGAAAAGGTGCTGGATTACAAGTGGTAACAGCTACTCCCACGATATCAAATATCACACCAATCATTATTACAATGAATAAAATTAAAAAAGAAACAATCATTTCAGAAGAAGACAAAAAGCTCTGTGCTACAATTGTCATAATACCGGAAATTATAAATGAAAATATAAATATATATATACCATATATGAGCAAAAACTGCCTCCTTAAATTTTATGTAAAGTGGTAGGCAAAACGTTAATCTTACGGCTTAGGTCCTGTTGGATTTCCCATAGAATTACTCAAACGTTGCCATAAGAGCGGTTTCCACTTTAAAATTCTATAAGCGATGTTGCCAAACGCCTTACAAGATTACCACTTAGTCCGCACTGCAATCCGTTTTGCCTAAACAGTCTAGAAGATTTCCTAAACAACTCAATCTATTCTTAGCCTCTTTTGCAAATATGGTTTACTACCTTAAATATACTTGGGTTTGCGCGAACCCAAGATATTTTGAAGGGCAGGTCTACCATACTCACTCACGGCAGGCTACACCACACCAGACTCACGTCTAATGTGGGTCATCTCTTTAAAATAAATTAAAGAGTCTCTTGGATCTAGGGTCATCGCCCACATGCCATTGTGGATCGCCCCTTTTCCTTATTCCCACCAAAAGCCCCAAATTGGGCATTCAAAGCCGATAGCAGGAACTTCATCGATGTGCCCTTTAGCGGATTTTTAGCCCCGCCTTCAGAGTAAATCTTGCCGACTAGAATACTGCACCACTAGCTTTTATAATAATACAAAAGCTAGTAAAAATCAAACAATTTGTCTGATATTTAATCGTTATCCTCATCATTACTATCTTCTATTTCACTATCATTATTATCTTCATCATCGATATCAGTATCATCATTATCATTATCTGTATCTGTATCATCTTCATCGTCGTCATCATTATTATGTCTATCGAACGGATTATAAGTAGGACCATCTGGATTCGGCACAAAACTTTTTATCTGCCATGGATAAATTGCCGTACCATCTGTTGTTACAATTGCTCCCGATTCATAAATTTCTGAACCAGCATCAACGTGAACATCTTCCCCATAGTGTCTTGTAATAATTATGGAGTCTTTAATAATTCTACCGCCACCAATTTTACGAATTGTTCTTACACCAACTAATATTTCTGATGTCAGTTCATCTGTTCTATCTTCACCGGTATGAATATAACAATACGGGTCATCTAAGCCGAGTTTTGCCATTTCTACATAATCTATGTCAGAATTACCTTGTACCTCGCCACCTTCTTCTCCAGCGCCCTTTATTAACTTGAGTATTTCAGGTGGGGCAATTTCTTTGGCATCTCGTATTGAAGCTCCCGAACCACTTGGTACATCTTCTATTCTTCTTCTATAAATCCTTTCTTCTTTTTGCGAAGGTGGACAATATGGACTTGCAATTTTACCAGATTCTTTACATATAGATACTGCAAATCTATTATCATCAACTTTTTTAGGCTGATTTCCTGGAATAAACCAATCGGTAATAACCCCTTTACCAGATGGATCTTTATAACTTAAAGATGACGGTAACATACCTGATTTAGCATCAACCGTTACCCTTATTAAACCTAAGTCTGAACCCGATTTAAAGCCTTTATTTTCAAAGCCCTCGTGTATAACCTTATTTATTTTTTTCCAATAAGAAGCGGCGGTTGTAGATTCGTCCGATAACGTTAAGTTGACGTCGCTACCTATCCAAACAGATGACGCATAATACGGTGTATAACCACAATACCATATATCAAATTTATTTGATGTTGTTCCAGTTTTACCAACCATTGGAATACCAACGTTACCAGGCCTTATAGCTGCTAAACAGTTCATAAAGCCACCTGTTGCAGTAGAATATAAACAATCTTGCATTAACCATGCCACTTGTTCACTGGCAACAAAAGTTTCTTTTGGTACATTTTCAAACACAACGGTGCCATTTTTATCACAAATTTTGGTAAAACTTATTGTTTCTTTTCTAATACCACCATTTGCTATTGCACCATATGCACCTGTCATATCATAATTGGTAGCACCTCTTACCATACCACCCAGAGCAACTGCTGCCACGTTATTATCTGTGGCATCACCCTCTAGTTCTAAAGTTGAAATACCAAACTTTTTAAGATATTCAACACATTTTTCTTCCGTTAAAATTCTAGCTAGCTTGACAGGAGGCACGTTAGCTGATTGCTCCACAGCCTCTCTAATATTTGTAGAACCATGATATCCACCATACCAGTTTCTTGGCCATAAAGCACCATTAGGTGTATATGTTGGTATATCTTCAATAATAGATGTAGGACTATAACCGTTGTCAAATGCTGGCAAATAAATACCAAGTGGTTTTAAAGACGAACCAGGCTGTCTTGGTTTGATCGCCCTGTTATAAATCATCTGTCCTTCAACGTTTCTACCACCAGCAACAGCCTTTAAATGACCCGTTCTATAATCTATTATAGTCATTGAAGACTGCGGTTGTATAATACCTTGTGATGACATTGTATAACTATCTTCACTGACATAAATAGTACCATCTTCTTCTCGAGTCATCACATCTGGATTTTGATTTAAGAAGTCCATTGCAAGAACGAATTCTCCTTCTTCATTTTCTGATTTATATTCAGTTGGAATTCTAACACCATATCCACTATAAATATACATTTCTGGTATAGAAACCTGTTCTGCATAAAATTGTCCGCCACCATATCTAGGTGTTAATGAATTTTCGTGACATTTATAAGCATCTTTAATAGATAATTCAAGTTCTAATTCGCCAGTTTCAGCATTTTGTATATAATAGAAATTAAACATCATACCCTTTTTAAATACAATATCACCATTATCATTTATATAATAATTTTCTGGAGCTATTACTAGTCTACCATCAGGATCAATAATGTTATAAAAATTATTTAGTAACCTACTTGAACCTATAATATATTCGTTAGCGTTCAAATCCATTGTTAAAATATTTTTATGTTCGTCTCTATAAGCATATAGCGAAGGCATACCAGGGTGGGCTCTATATAATAAACCTCTTTTTTCTAAAGCATGCTTTAAAACAAGAACATCATCAGATTCTTCCCACATAGTAAAGGCTTGTGCAGTAATTTCATCTCTTCTAAATAGGCCTTCTTCAACCATCTTATCAATGGTGACTGAATCTGCAACACCTGTATTTTCAATACCATAACGTTTCTGAAAATCGCTAACGGCATTTACTGTTTGCTGATCATAAACCTTTGTAAATGGTGCACCATTAAATTCTGTATCCAAATCATGTTGCATTTTGCTATCCATTGTTGAATATATTCTAAGACCGCCCCTGAACAGGAGATTTTTAGCATCATCTCTACTCATGCCTTTTTCTTCCATAAATTTACGAACAACTTCGTCTTTTACCATATCAGTGAAATACGAAGAAAGTTCAGATGTTTTTAATGGCGTTGGCTTTAATTTTTGTCTAATATCAAAATTTTTGGCATAATCATATTCTTCTTGTGTAATAGCACCATTATTTAACATAACACTTAATACAATCTCATATCTATCTAAGCACGTTTCGTTAAAAACAATCGTTCTATCATCTGAATCTTGTCCTAAAACAAAATCAGTTGGTTTTAAATCTTGGTTTGAAACTATTTTAAATGGGGAATATGTTGTATTTGCCTGCGGTATTCCCGCTAAGATTGCAGCTTCTATATAGTCAATATCATCTGCATTTTTTGAAAAATATCTAGTAGTTGCGGCTTGAATACCCTTCGTATTTGTACCAAATTCAATCGTATTCAAATAGGCACTTAAAATATCTTCTTTGGAAAGATTTTTTTCTAAGTCCACTGCATAATATGCCTCTTGAACCTTACGCTTATAACCAGCAGCACCCGAAGCAAACCTAGTTTCAGGTAAATACATATTTCTAGCATACTGCTGTGTTATTGTCGAAGTACCTTTTGGATCTTTTCCACTTGAAAGGGACTCAATAACTGCCCCCACTAAACGTACATAGTTAAAACCATTATGCTCCCAAAACGTTTTATCCTCAACTGCTACTATTGCCTTTTTAATATCATCATCAATTTTATCATAAGGTACTACGGTTCTTAAACCAGCATCCTCAACCTTCTCAATCAGATTACCCTCACTATCATATATATAGGAGTTTTCAGACAATAATACGTTGATATCATAAACTTCAATAGGTGGTGTTTCATCAAGTATATCATTGACATATTTGTAAACTATGCCCAACACAATTAAGCCTAAAAGTAAGCCAATCAGAAAGATATATAATAATATCTTTCCTAGACTTTTTTTAGGCTTTTGCTTGCGAGTATGACTATTCTTTTTTCTCATTAAATCCCCCAATTTATCAAATCTAAAATATAATTACTAAATCAACTATATCATTATATATCTGAATCAAGATTTAGTCAATTAAATTAAGCTATTGATAAAAGAGTTGTTAACAATTATTCTTCTCTGAAATAGTAACCAGCACCCCATCTTGTTATAACATAGAACGGCTTTGATGGGTCACGCTCAATTTTCTTTCTTAGACGTCTAATATGAACATCAACTGTTCTAACATCCGCAAAATACTCATCATAACCCCAAATTTTATCTAATAGAATCTCTCTAGAAAATACTTCACCTCTATTAGTAGCAAGTAAAATCAATAAATCAAATTCTTTTGCAGTAAGGTTAATCGTTTTATCGCCCACATTAACAACTCTACCTAAAGTATTGATTTCTAAATCTTCAACTCTGATAACCGCTTTTTCAAGAAAGTTCTTATTACAACCTTCTCTGCGTCTAATAACAGAATTAATTCTAGAAACAAGTTCTCTTTTATTAAAAGGCTTTGTGATATAGTCGTCAGCTCCATTATCAAGTGCTAAGACCTTACTATCAATATCATCTTTTGAACTAACAAATATAATTGAGCATTCCGAAAAAGTCCTAACCTCTTTACATAAGTCAGCACCATTTATATTAGAAATAACTGATTCTAGTATCAGTATATCATACTCATCATCTTTAATTTTTTTACGTGCTATTTCAGCATTTTTTGCAATATTCACTTCAAAATCATATTGCTCCAAAATTTCCCTTATTAGCTTCGAATCTTTCATTGATTCATCAGCTATTAAAACTTTTCTATACATGTTACCTCCTTGATTTTACCATCAAGCAAAATCGCCTCAACCTTAGTATTTTGTAAGAATACAAAATCTCCTGATGTAAGTTCAATCATAAACTGCTCAAAAGAATCAACATCTTCTTGTGGCAAATAGTATGAATATTTAATAACATCAGTATATTCAACGCTTTTTTCATAATATGTATAACTGCTTTCTAGTGCGTGAATAAATTTGTTTTGAATGTTATAGTCTAATTCAAATTCAACCAAAACTAAACAAAGAACCTCACTAAGTCCAGATGCTTCAATGCCTTTTTTGGCAGACATTGTGTAAGCTCTTACCAAGCCACCCTTTCCTAGTTTGATACCACCAAAGTATCTTGTAATAACAACAACTAAATTAGAAACTTCCTCATTCATCAGCATTCTTAAAACTGGTAATCCCGCCGTTCCACTTGGCTCACCATCATCAGAATACCTTTGAACCTCAAATTTATTGCCTAATAAATAAACTGGTACATTATGACTTGCTTTTCTATGTAATTTTTTAATATTTTGTATAAACTCTTTCGCTTCTTCTTCATTTGCAACAGGTTTAACATGTGCAATAAATTTTGATTTTGTTATTTCTAACTCTGTTATGGACTCTTTGACTATTACTTTCAACTGATTTATACCCCTTTTAAACAAGTTCAAACTTTACTTTTTTCCTAATTTTCATATTTTAAATACTTACTTAATTTATTTTTTGCAATCTCAACTGATAAAAGTGTTCCTGTTTCAGTGTATTCTGTTTTTAAAACGCTAGAAATATCAATAAGTTCTTGTAATATATTTCCTTCAGAGTACGGTACCATTATATCTGTTATAACAGTTTCACCAAAAAGCTTTTTTTCTATAACCGTTTTTAACTCTTCAAAACCTTCACCTGTTTGACAAGAAATATAAAAAATTTTATAAGAAATTTTAGCATCTTTTAGGAAGGCTTCAATATCTTTTTGTATATTATTTCTATCCTCTATCAAATCGCACTTATTAAAAACTAAGATTCTATTATCTTTATTATTAACTAAGTCATTTAATATTTCTTCGCTAGTCTGCATCTGGTTAAGAAATTCATCATTCGCCAAATCAACAACATGAATAATTAAATCTGCTTCCACAACTTCTTCTAGCGTTGAAGAAAATGCTTTTACTAATGAATGCGGTAAATCTGATACAAAACCAACTGTATCTGATAACACAAATGATCGTTTATTTTCTAAATTTATTCTTCTATGATAAGTTTCTAACGTGGCAAACAACATATTTTTTACAAATACCGCTTGATCTTCAGCCTCGCCAGGATATCTTTCTACAAACAGATTCATCAATGATGATTTCCCTGCATTGGTGTAGCCTAACAAACTAACAGTTTTAATACCGCTCTTTTGCCTGCTTTTTTTTGTAATATCACGTTTTTTTTCTGCTTCTTTCAGTCTTTTCTCGCAATCGTGAACTTTATCATGAATTTTACGTCTGTCTAATTCCAACTTTTGTTCACCTGGTCCTCTAGTGCCTATACCCGCTCCCGTAGAACTCATTTCAGAACCGTAGCCCTTTAAACGAGGCAATAAATATTTATATTGGGCTAATTCTACCTGTAATTTAGCAACTGAACTTTTGGCTCTAGTGGCAAATATATCCAGAATTAAAGCTGTTCTATCAATCACTTTAACACCAGTTAAATCACTCAAATTTTTGATTTGAGCACCAGATAGTTCAACATTTATAATCAAGGTATCGGCACCCTCATTTGCACAAATTTCAGCTAATTCTTCAACCTTACCGGTGCCAATATAGGTAGCAGCTTCAATTTTATCTTTTCTTTGAATAGTTACAAAAGCTACTTCAAGCAAAGCAGCCTCAGCAAGCGCCTGAAACTCCTCCATTTTATAGGCTATTTCATCTTCACTTATAGCGGTCTTAAAAAAGCCCATTAAGACACACAAATTATTTGCTTTATCTAAGTCTAAATTATTATTTTGCATATTATACTCCATTATTTTTGAAAACTGTTAATATTAAGAATATACAGGTTTAACCGCAAAGGCACTCATCCCTTTTTTATTAAAATGTTCTGCCACTCTTTTAGCTTCTGTAAAATTCTCAAAAACACCATAGATGCTAGTACCACTACCGCTCATTAAAGATTGTTTTGCTCCTAGGTTTATCAATTCATTTTTTATCTCAAATAGTTCTTTATGTATTAAAAAACTAGCTTTTTCTAAATCATTGTACATATATTTTAATGCTTCACTATATTCTTTTTCATATAAACACATTGTTAAACGTTCTGTATAATTATCTTTTTTATTTTCTGCTACATATCGAGTAAAAATTTTTTTTGTACTAAGTGATATAGCAGGTTTTACTATTGTAAAAAAGTAAGGATGCTTAACATCAAGTTTTACAACTTTTTCACCTATTCCTCTTACTCTTGCCAAACCAGATTTTAAAGAATAAGGTAGTTCTGCACCAATTTTCAAACCTATTTCAAATAACTTGTCATCACTTAAATTTAAGCCTTCCAATATACATATTGAATTTATAACACTAGCAGCATCACTAGAACCACCGCCTAAACCAGCTTCTATTGGTATTTTTTTTTCAATGTATATATTATACCCACTCTTTAATGAAAATTCTTCTTTCATTAAAAAAGCAGCCTTGTAGGCGTCATTTTTTATATCAGTCGGCAAGCTTTCATCACTACACTTCAGCGATATTTTGCCACTATTATTTTTTTTTATTTTAATTGTGTCATATAAATTAACACTTTGAATTATCATATCTAATTCATGATAATTATCTTTTCTTTTTCCAATGACATCAATACTTAGGTTTATTTTGGCATAAGCCTTCTTTACTAGTTCCATTTGTATCCTCTAAATTTTTAATTATTAACAAGCTCGTTCGTATTTTGTGATATTTGTGATTTATATATTCTTTTATTTCTATACATTCTAACATCTGCAATATCAATAAGTTCTTCGGCGTTAAAATCAGGATGCTCGTCCATAGATGCAAAACCAACACTCACACTGATTCGATACGGCTTTTCAAGTCTGTAATTTATAACTTCAAATTTACCTCTAATACGTTTCCACGCATTTTTTGCATCATCTATATTACAATTTTGGAATATAATTATAAATTCGTCACCACCGTATCTTACCATGAAGTCAACGTCTCTTAAACTACTTTTTACAACACCAGATACTGTTTTTATCAGCTCATCTCCTTCTGGGTGCCCAAACCTATCATTTACTAACTTTAAATTATTGACATCCAAAAAACAAATCACAAAGTTATTTTTAAACACTTTATTCTGTGAATAAAGTTCTTTTATTTTTCTCATGCCAGACTTCCTGTTAAAAACTTGAGTAAGTTCATCATAATCTGCTTCACTTAACATAATCCTATATTTTTTCTTTGATAATAAAAAGATATTCATTACATACATAAATACAAAACTAACAATAATTAAAATAAACAGAAAAATAATAAAAATGTACTCTAAACTTTCAATCTTAATAATTTGGTAAAGATGTGTAATTAAATATCTATAAATGTAATTTAGAGCTACAAATACTGGAAAAAGACTTATTGAATCAATTAGAATAAGTCTAGCATAATAACTATTACTAACAAAATAGTTCTTTTTTATGCGAATGTTCAAGTGCCTACCAACAAAAATAAAAAACAAAAGAATTACAATTGTGTATAAGTGCATTCTTAATAATGTAAAATTATTTAGCTCAAGGGATGCCTCTAAAAACAAGTACCATATACTGGTTACAACCCTACTTATTAACAAAATACCAATAACAACTCCTGTATTTAAAATAGACTTAAAATTACTATTTTTAAAAGCAAATATCTGAATAACAAATGTAAATACTACTAAGTTTAAAAAGCCAAAATAGCCTTTTTCAAAAACAAAAATATCAAATATTATAAAAAATATAAAAGCAACATAAAATACATTTTTACGGGCAATTTTAAGATTATTTTGAACCAATATCATAGCTAAAAAAAAGCCAATTGTTTTGATGATAGACGAAATTATAAACATATTATTATCCTAACTCTATAAAAGCATCGCTTTTTTTATTTCTTGTTTTGCTTCTTCTGTGCTTGCAATTAGTCTTTTTGATTCTATTTTTAGTTCTTCTGAATCATCATCTAAACTAATCAATCGATATATTTCTTCGGCACGTTCATCAATACTAAGCTTTTTAAAATGTGTTTTTGTAATATTATCTTTGTCGAACTTTTCAATTAAATAATGCTTATCACCATATAAAGCTACTTGTAATAAATGTGTTACAACAATTAGTTGATGAGATAAACTAACTTTATATAACTTTTTAGCTAATAAGTTTGCACTTCTACCACTTATACCAGTATCTATTTCGTCAAAAATTAGTACTGGTATGTTATATTCTTTGGCAATAGATTCTTGAATAGCAAGCATAATTCTTGATAATTCTCCACCAGAGGCAACCTTTTTTAATTCACTAAAATCCGAACCAGCATTTATTTTAACCATAAATTTAATACTATCAAAACCGTTCATATCAACTTTTTCTGTATTTTTAAAATCAATTTTAAATTGCGCAGTTTTAAAATTTAATTCTTTTAGGTTATTACTAATATCGTTAGAAATTTCAATCGCTTTTTCTTTTCTCAATTCGCTAATAATTTTTGCTTTTTCAAAATATAGTTTTTCTACTTTAGCAATTTCCTCTTCTAATTGTTCATTTCTTATGTGAACCGAATTTAAGTCATTTAATCTATCATCTAACTTTTCCCTAAAAGCAATGATTTCTTCCAGACTACTACCATATTTCTTCTTTAATAAATTGATTTCATCTAGTCTTTTTTCTAATTCAAAAATTTCATTTGGATCATCATTGATATTTTCAAGTTGTTTATCTAAAAAATACTTAGCATCAATTAAAGAATATCTAATGTCCTCAAGATTTTCTATAACTTTTGTATATTCATCATCATATATAGATACCTGGTTTATAGAATTTATAATAGATGATAGTAAATTTAATACTGATTTTTTTTCATCGTTATCTAGATGATAAGATGCCATCGACAAGGCATCAATTATTTGCATAGAATTTTTTGCTTTTTCAAATTTTTCTTCAATTAAATTATCTTCTTCTCTAAGACTTGCATTATCAATATCATTCATTTGATATTCAATAAGCTCACGTTCTCTTTCTATTGCTGTATTATCAGAAAATATTAGTTTTTCTCTTTCTATCATTAAATTTTTATACGTTTTGGCAAGCTGATTTACTTCATCATATATTGGCTTATTTTGTGGCACAACAAAACTATCTAATATTTTAAGCTGTTCTTTATCATCAAATAGTTTAATTTTATCATTTTGACCAAAAACAGAAATAAGTTCTGAACTAACTGAACGTAATAATTGATTACTAACCATTGTGCCATTTATTTTAGCAACACTCTTGCCACTTTTATGAAGTTCTCTGTAAATTATTAGTTCCCCAGCTCCATTTTCATCTAAGCCATATTCATCTTTAAAAATAGAATTATTTAAAAAAAACTGAGCTTGAATAATTGCCTTTTCAGCGTCTTTCTTTATCAGGTTTTGCGTCATCCTATTGCCTGCAATTTGTAAAATCGCACCAATAATCAGTGACTTACCAGCTCCAGTTTCACCAGTAATAACATTAAAACCGTGTTCAAAATCAAGTTCTATTTCGTCAATAATTACAAAATTCTTTATAATCAGTCTAGAAAGCATAAATTTCTACTTAAATATTAGTGTCTCTAAGGAATCTATCACTTCTTCAACATACTCATCATCTTCAACAATAACTAATACTGCGTTATCACCAGACAATGTTGCTAATATTCTTTCATGATTTAAAGCATCAATAGCAGAACCTGT
>PDWI01007274.1_pt1 | contig 13539 bp, 8 predicted proteins | sample 1430891 | NCBI WGS metagenome assembly PDWI01 (sample SAMN01162508, study PRJNA174530) | Oral metagenome, whole genome shotgun sequencing project. | biome: Marine environment; feature: Marine mammal; material: Swab sample of the gingival sulcus; isolation source: swab sample of gingival sulcus...
CTTTGGATTGATTTGAAAACTAAAAGGTAATGAAAGTAAAGCTCCAAGACCTTCTTTAGCAGGTTCTCTTTTTGGCAAGTAAGCAAAGCGATTACTTTCTCTCATAAAAGAGATATTTGCTCCCCCATAGTTTAAGGGGGATAAGTATTCATCTTTAATCAGCAAACCTCCTAAACCAATATAGGAGCTTTTCATCCTTACTGCATAGCGATGCTTCGTGCTGTCAAGTTTGAAGGCTTTCTCTTGTGCTTGAACTTGTTTAAGTCCTAGAAGTAAAGCAAAGCATAAAAAGAAACTATGCTTTGCCATTCTCAAAGTCTTCATTATTAAATAGGTCTTCATCTTGATTTGTTTCAGTATCTTCTGCTGAAGCCTTTTCCTCCTTCTCCTTTTTAGGAGCGTCCTTTAGAGGCTTTAACTCCTTGAGCAAACCAAGAGGATAGTTTGCAAGTCTGCGTCCTTTAGCTCGAATGCTTTTAATCGTTGCAAACTCTTCGCAATCTATCTCTGTATGTTTATCACTATTTTCCTCATCGCCTTCCTTAGCAATAAGCAAACGTGGGTAATAAGTATCTGTTAATAGGAGCAGTTCGTTCTTTGGGTTATCACCGATAAGCATTTCTACTTTTTGTTCTTCCTCGACAGAGAAACGCTTGATATATGGATAGCCTTGTTCTTCATCCCAATAGACAGCTGTCCAAATTTTATCGACATCTAACTTCTCAAGGCGAAGAGGTTTCCCGTCAAAATGATTGCTATCACTAAAATCACTTGTATAACACTGCATATTATCAAGGAGGACAAATAAGCGATCCTCAGGAAGGAATTCCCCTAGATAGCGACCTTGTTCATTGTAGTTTAACCTTAAAATGTCTTCATCAAACCAAACTTCTCGCCCACCAAGGGTTGAAATCCCCTTGCTAATCATCTTAACATTATTGATTTTCCCTTTTGTGAGCAAGTAACCAACAGTACCTCTTCCCTTGATTGGGATTTCACTGAAGTCCTTTTCGAAGGAGAATAACCTCTGACGTTTGTTCATCATTTTCAAGCTAATGTTAATAGTTTCAGCTTCGCCATTACCATTAGCAGTGAAGTATAGAACCTTAGACTTCTTAGAGCCACGAGTTAAGTCGTAAACACGTTCACGAATGAGGCTCTTGACTTGGAAACGTTTGATATAACTCGTACCAGTTGCACCGTCAAGGTAAACAACATTATAGGTCGTTCTATCATCTCCCTTGATGTATCGTGCAATATGAATAACGTCTTCGTTTCCATAGAAACGCTTATCTTCGACCTTAAACACTTGATATTTCCCAGAACGGAAGAAAACAATAATATCATCAATTGAAGAACAATTACAGATGAACTCTCCATCTTTCAAGCCAGTACCGACAAATCCTTCGGAACGATCAATGTAAAGTTTACTATCAAGCTCTGCAACCTTAGTAATGGAGATTGACTCAAAATTTGCAATCTTAGTCATACGAGGGAAGTTTGCTCCGTAGCGTTCAATCAAATGTTCGTACCACTTAATAGTATATTCATTCAGATGTCTAAGGTCAGACTTAATCTTCTTGATTTCTTTCTCTAGAGCAAGCATTTGTGCTTCGTGCTTAGGTAAGTTGAAGCGTAAGATACGTGCCATACGGATTTCAAGCAAACGCTTTAGGTCGTCCCTTGTTGTAGGACGGATAAACTTCTCTGTAAAAGGCTCAAGTCGCTTGCCAATATGTTCAAGAGCCTTGTCTTCGTCTTCTGCTTCTTCAAAGGCTTTATCTTTATAGATACGTTCCTCAATAAAGATGCGTTCTAAGGAAGCCAAAAGATAACGCTCTTGCAGTTCACCAAGACGAATATTTAAGTCCTGTCTAAATAGCTCTTTTGTTCTATCAACGCTGTAGCGAAGAACCTGACTCACATTAGTAAAAAGAGGTTTTTGGTCGTAAATGACACAGCAGTTTGGCGAGATACTAATCTCACAATCAGTAAAGGCATAGAGGGCATCAATGGCTTTGTCTGATGATACACCCGTTGCTAGTGAAATACGAATATCCGTTGTTGCTGCCGTCATATCGTCAATACGTTTGATACGTATTTTACCTTTATCAACGGCTTTGAGAATATTCTCAATTAGAGCTGTCGTTGTGCGTCCTGCAGGTAGCTCGGAGATTGAGAGCGTTTTACTGTCAATCTTATCAATCTTTGCACGGCTCTTAATGTTTCCTCCTCGTTCTCCATCGTTGTAACGAGATACGTCAATAAAACCTCCAGTAGGGAAATCAGGATAAAGTTGGAACTCTTCACCTCTTAGATATGAGCAAGCTGATTGACATAGCTCTACAAAATTGTGCGATAGAATTTTAGAAGAAAGTCCAACAGCAATCCCTTCAGCTCCTTGTGCAAGTAAGATAGGAAAACGAACGGGCAATGCTACAGGTTCTTCTAGTGTTCCGTCATAAGTTTTTTTCCATTCGGTAATTTGGTCACCAAAGACAGCTTCAAGAGCAAAAGCTGATAGCTTAGCCTCAATATAACGTCCTGCTGCAGCGTCGTCCCCAGTCAAGATATTCCCCCAGTTACCTTGCGTATCAATAAGAAAGCCTTTCTGTCCAAGCTGTACGATTGCATCGTTAATCGAAGCATCTCCGTGGGGGTGATACTTCATCGTTGTCCCTGCAATGTTCTGAACCTTAATAAGTTTCCCATTGTCTAGAACTTTCATATTGTGCAAGATACGGCGTTGAACAGGCTTTAATCCATCGTCGATATGAGGGACGGCACGCTCCAAAATAACGTAAGAAGCATAATCTAAGAACCAAGTCTTATACATCTGACTTAGATGCCCTAATTCGGTGCGTTGGTTTTCACCTTCTTGGTTTATTGCTTGTTCTTCTGCTTTTAATTGAATTTCCTCTTCAATATTTTCTTTATCCATATCATTGATTTAATTGCACAAGTATCTAAATTACATAGAGATTTCCCACTCTATACAAAGATAATAAAACCTATTAATACTACGAACGAATTATTTTCTAAACTTTTACGAAATTAGCAACTTAGTATCTACAAAGTTTTTTCTTTTGCTAAATACATGTTGCCGTATACTAAACAAAGTTGACAGTTCTTTTTGTTAAAAACGGGGGCTTATATACCAAAACGGTTTCAGTTTGTTTGGGAACGGACTGTAGTTTGTAGCGGAACGAACTAGAGTTTGTTCGAGAAGAAACTTTAGTCTCTTGCGGAAGAGATTACAGTCTCCACCATAGGAGACTTTTATTAGTCTACGGCAGATATTATTCGGTTCCTGAGATGATTGACGTGTACTGAAAAAGGTTTACAGTTGTATTTGTTAAAAACGGCTAAGGTTTACATCCTTTACCATTCTATCCTAATCAGGTTTACAGCAACTCTTTTTTCGACCTAATTAAATATACGGGTAAAATCCCGAGTATCTGCCCTATTATTTGTTTGTTTTTTTTACTCATACCTCTACCTTTAGCCTTGTTCTTCAATAAACCAAAGCTTGCTCCTTTGTAGTTTGACAATTTTTCCCGTTATGAACTGGATTTTATTTGGGAACGAGCAGTAGTTTGTTGCTGAAGAAACTATAATTCCTTCCCTATAGAAAGGAGTAAGATAAACTAAAGTTTCTTCCTTGTTTAGTGGGTTATTTACTATATGTGGGGTTTTTGTTTGTGAATTTTATGTAATTGCTCGATTTTATTACTTTTATTTTTGTTAGATTGAATAATAGTAATATATTTGCTAATAGGTTTATATGCCTATACTTAAAAAGTGAACTAAATAAAGAAAATAAATAAGGTAGTTCTCAAATGGATATAGTCGCACAAATAAAAGAACGTCGAGGTCTAACTTGGCGTGAGAAACTAAGAAAAGAAAAGAAGAATAAGGAACGTATGGCTTTGGGGAAAACTTCAATGCCTACACGAGATTTTAATCCAAATATTTCCTCCTTATATATTGAAGATAAATTGGGCTTTTCTGATGAAGATGCCCTGCGAGAGGCTCAGAGATGTTTAGATTGCCCTTCCCCAGGTTGTGTAATGTCTTGTCCTGCAAATATCCAAATTCCCTCATTTATTAAGAATATTGAGCGAGGTAATCTCAGTGAGGCTTGGCAAACCTTAAGGGAATCTAGTACCTTATCGGCTATTTGTTCTCGTGTTTGTGCTCAGTATAAGCAATGTGAAGGAGGCTGTACTTATAATGTTAATCTCAAAAGAAGTCCAGTTTCAATCGGAGCTTTGGAGCGTTATGTTGCTAATTACGAGGCAAAACACCGTTCTGAAATTTGTAGTTTGGCCAAACCCTTACCGAATAATGGACTTGGGGTTGCTGTAATTGGTTCAGGTCCTGCTGGCTTAGCTGCTGCTCACGACTTAGCTTTGTTAGGCTATAAGGTTGATGTCTATGAGGGGAAGGATTTTTTAGGAGGTGTGATGCGTACGGGCATTCCTCGTTTTCGTTTACCAGCAGAAGTGATTGATGATGAAGTTACTAGACTAAAACATTATGGTGTAAACTTTCACCTAAATACGATGGTTGGCAAGGATGTTAGTTTGGAAAGGCTTCGTTCAGAACATCACTATAAGGCTTTCTTTATCGCGACAGGTGCTGGTATCTCTCGTCGAATGTATATTAAAGGGGAAGACTTAGACGAGGTGCTTCTTGCAGGAGATTACCTTTATCAAACTAATTTAGCAAATCCTAGTTCTGCTCAAGATAGCTTACTTAGTCTTCAGGCTAAGCGTGTTGCTGTAATTGGGGGAGGTAATACAGCAATGGACGTGGTTCGTACTGCTATTCGTTTGGGGGCAGAGGACGCAATTCTAATCTATAGACGCTCTAAGGAGGAAATGCCTGCTAACATCAAAGAAATAGAGGAGGCAATCCAAGAGGGAGCTAAATTTATGACCCTATACAATCCCGTTGCTTATAATGCAGATGCTAATGGTAAGCTTAGTTCTGTAGATGTTGAAAGAATGGAACTCGGGGAGGCTGATGAATCAGGACGTAGGAAACCTATTGCAACTGGTGAAATTAAGAGGCTTCCAATAGATTTAGCAGTTATTAGTGTCGGAGTCGCTCCTCATCCTTTAATTGCAGAGCAATTACCTGAGCTTAATGTTGGGACAAGTGGAAACATCATTGTTGATGATGAGCAAGCAACGACAATTCCAATGTTTTTCTCAGGAGGAGATGTTGCTCGTGGAGGAGCTACTGTTGTACACGCAATGAGAGATGGGCGTCGTGCTGCAAGCTCTATTCATCAGAGGCTTATTGCTGTTTAGCCTCCCTATTTACAGGCTATGTACTACTCTAAGTAGCTTATAATAGCTGAGAAATGTGCAAAAAATAAAAATTTATTGCATTATTTAAGAAATTTCTCGTTGATAATGTTTGTAATTACAAGATTTATTGTATCTTTGGAAGTAGAAAGACTTAAAACTATCTATTAAAGAGTCATCTATATCTTAATAGAAAGGTCTTATATAGCAGTATTTAGTCTTTTTGAATTTTAAAGGATATTTATTATTATTAACTTATAAATGTGAATAGTTATGCATAAGAAAGATTTTGTTGCAGCAGTTGCTGCTAAGGCTGGATTAACAAAAGTAGATGCTCAGAAAGCTGTAGAAGCTTTTTCTGATGTTTTGAAAGAACAATTAACTGCAGGCGAACGTGTAGTTCTTCTTGGTTTAGGTACTTTCTCAGTAGTGGACAAACCAGAACGTACTGGTATCAATCCTCGTACTAAGGAGAAAATCACAATCAAGGCTCGTAAGGCTGTTAAGTTTAAAGCTAGTTCAGGTCTTATCTAAGGCTGTTGCTTAATAGAATTTAGCTACAAGGAAAATCTTTTGATTTTCCTTGTAGCTTTTTTATTTCTTAAACTAATCATTGATATTTGAAACTCTATATTTTGCTTGGTTTGATAATAAAATAACACTAGTTAATGTCAAATTATTTGCGAAATAAAAAGCTTTTATATATCTTTGCAGTGAATTCGAGTTAAGGGAGGTTAAGGCTGTGTTTATTTATGCTTATAAGCGAATAATTCTTCTCCTTATCTTGAGTTTTGGGTCCTATAGCTCAGTTGGTTAGAGCACCTGACTCATAATCAGGGAGTCCTTGGTTCAAGCCCAAGTGGGACCACGAAAGAAAGGTGTAAGAGTGTTTCGGCTTTTACACCTTTCTTTTATAATAAATATACCTTAATATTGCATATTTCTTTTTATATTTGTGAAAGCCAATTGTGCGAGTAAAATCTTGAAAGAATTAGATTATTAGTATGATTAGCATTTCATAAATAAGTTGTTGGTTAAGAGTTATTTCTTCTTGTAAGAGTAAGCGTTAACCACTGAAGTCTGGTAAATTAAAATCATTATATAGAAATGAGTAGTGTTTATTTTGTAGGAATAGGTGGCATAGGAATGAGTGCCATTGCTCGTTATTTTAAGTCTATAGGAGCTTTTGTTGCAGGGTATGATCTTCGGGAGAGTCCTTTGACCAAAACATTAGAGCAGGAAGATATCATTATTCATTATAGTGATGATGTGAAACTTATTCCAGAGCCTTGCTTGGGTATAGATACTTTGGTGATTTATACTCCTGCTGTACCTCAGACTCACTCAGAGCTAAACTTTTTTAGAAAACAAGGTAATCGAATAATGAAGCGTGCAGAGGTTCTGGGGCTTATAACGCAAGATAAGGACGGATTGTGTGTGGCAGGTACACACGGGAAAACTACAACTTCCTCCTTGTTAGCTCACTTATTGTACAGTAGCTCTCTAGGGTGTAATGCCTTCCTTGGAGGTATCTCAAATAATTATCAGACTAATTTATTGCTTAATGACAGGAGTTCTTCTTTTGTTGTCGAAGCAGATGAATTTGATCGTTCCTTTCATCACCTTAGCCCAAAGATGGCTATTATTACGTCTTCAGACCCAGACCATCTAGATATATATGGAACGGAAGAGGCTTATTTAGAAAGCTTTGAGCATTTTACTTCTTTAATTAAAGAGGGAGGGACATTACTCATCCATAACTCTGTAAATATTACTCCTCGATTACAGGAAAATTGCCAGCTTTATAGCTATTCAGGGGAAGATAAGGCAGACTTCTATGCTTCTAATATTGAGCTAAGAGAAGCTCGTTTATTTTTTCGTTGGCATTATATTGATAGGGATAGTCTTCAGGCTCGTTTTGCAGACTTTGAGCTTGGAGTACCTCTTCTCATTAATATTTCTAATGCAGTAGTTGCTTTAGCTGTTGCTTATCTTAATGGTGCTAGTATCGTGGAACTGCAAGGTGCATTAAGAAGTTTCGATGGTGTCCAACGTCGTTTCGATAGACATATCAAAGTTGGTAAAACCCTATTAATTGATGATTATGCTCATCACCCAATTGAACTGAGTGCTGCTATTAGTTCTGTTCGCTACCTATATCCAGAACGTCGAGTGATTGGGGTCTTTCAGCCACATCTATATTCACGAACACAAGACTTCTATAGAGAGTTTGCAGATAGTCTATCAGCTCTTGATGAGCTAGTTCTATTGGATATATATCCAGCAAGGGAAGCTCCAATAGAGGGTGTAACTTCTGAGCTAATTGCTAATCGGGTGAAAAATTGCCCAGTAACTTTATTGAAGAAAGAAGAGCTATTAGAATTTTTTAATAAGCGTGAAGACTTAGATGGTAGCGTTGTATTAACGGTTGGTGCTGGAGATATAGCTTTACTTGTGGGGGAATTGAAAAAGATATTGAGCGATAAAGAAAAATAACATAAGATTATGAAACGAACTTTGTCAGAGAAGAAAATAATTGTTTTAGCAATAGCTTTAATTGCTCTTATTGCTTCAATATTTGTCTACTTAGTTTTGAGTAAAAAGACTACATTAGTAAAGGATAGTAGTGAAGTCTGTACAGCGATTGAAGTAACTATAAATAATAAAGATGAAAGAAAACTTGGACTTGTCGGAGTTAAGCAAATAGAAAAGATTATTCAATCTTATAAGGTGCTTAATCAGCCGATGAAAGAGATTATAACAGGTTCAATTGAAGATAAGTTACAAGCTAAAGGTTTATTTAATACAGTCGAAGCATATAAAATTAATACAACTCTATGTGTTGATGTCAGTCTTAAAACACCCTTTTTCTTAGTGCAACCTAACAAAGGAAAAGCTTACTATGTTACACGAGAGCGAAAAGAAGTTTTGGAACAAGATACGACTTCATTTGATTTTGAACCTATCAAAGAAGAAGTTAAGAATATCATCCCATTTAGTATTCATTATACTCCCGTTCAAGTTCCTGTCGTAACGGGGGCAATTAGTAGAGATTATGCAACGACTCAAATTTATGACTTATTAAGTATTCTAGAAAAGGATAAATACTTTAAGGGGTATTTCGCTCATATTTATATGGATACGAAAGAGGGATTGATACTTCGACCAAAGTTCTGTGATACAGATATAATATTTGGCTACGCTACCAATTGGGAAGAAATGCTTCATAAACTATTTCTTTTTGAAGAAGAAGTCGTGAAACGTCAATCTTGGGAAACTTTTAAATATCTTAAATTCAATTACCACAATCAAATTATTGCTCAAAAAACAAAATAAGGCTTATGAATAACAACTACAATAATCTGACAGAGAATATACAAGCAAAACCCTACTTATATGCTGTAATAAATCTAGGACATTCTGCTATATCTGGAATGTTGGCTTACAAAGAAGGGGCTTGTATCGTGCCAATATGTCTGAAAAGCTACTCTAGTATCGGTGTTTTCCACCACGGATTACTGAAAAATGCAACGGCTTTCAGAGAAATAATATCTCGTTTACTTAATGATTTTAATGTCGAGATTAATCGTAGATTTAAGAATGGTGTTGAATTAGTAAAGCTGTATATTGGTATTGCTCCAGTATCAATGCAATTAATAAACTGGACATATTCTCGAGAAGAGGAAACTCCTCAAGTTATAACTAAGGGGATATTGAGTAAACTTAATGAAGATTGCTTGAATGATTTCTTAAAATCTCAAAGTGAAAAGCGAGAGAATAGCTTGACACATATCGCCTCATTAAGTCCAGTTTATTATGTAGATAAAGACTTTGAAACTCCTTGTACATCTGCAAGTATCGATAAATTGACTAAAAAAAGTATTATGGTCAAACAGCAGATGCTATGTGTCAAGGAAAAATATATAAAGGCTATTCAAGAACAGATTTTATCTATTAATAATAGCCGAGAATTAGAGATTAAATTTCTTGCCAATCCTTTAGTCGAAGCCAAACAATGGGAAGAGCAGGAATGTCAGGACTATGTCTATGTTAATCTTGGAGCAGGTTCTTCAAGTATCTTTATGACAGACAAAGGATACTTCTATAAAATGTTTATCTATCCTTTTGGTGCTAATAGCATAACAAATGATATTCAAAAATATTTTAGTATCTCGACAGAGCTTGCAGAGCATTTTAAGGTAAATTATAGTCAGCTTGATAGCATTGAAATTGATGGAACCATTGAAACAGCATTCAAACAAAAAGAAATTGTTTGGAATGGGAAAAACTACTCAATGTCGAATCTAAATAAATTAGTCTTTGTTAGAATGAGAGAAATTCTGACAAATATTAAAACTTATGTCGAGAAGATATACCGAAGCAGTTTACCTAATAAAATTATTTTCTATGGTGGTGGTACGAAATTAGTCGGTTTTGAAAACTTAGTTAAATACTTAGAGTTTGACTTCTGTGATGTAGAGATAATTCCTGACCTTGAGTTTAAGGTTAATCAGACGTTATCTAATATTCATCAAATTAGCTGGAATAGAGAAGAGCTTTCAAATGAGCAGATTTTTACGCTGATAAGTTTGGTAAACTATATCTCTTCAATGGATAATTACCTTAATGAGGAACAGGGATATAGTGTTCATATAAATCAAGCAATGTCCGTAGAGGCTGATTTGGAATATCAAGCTCCTATTAGGAGAAGACCTCGTAAAGCAAGTCCTGCCGTAGATAGTCAGTCGGTTGTCCAAGAAGAAATTTTTGCTAATAGGTCTGAAAGCTCTACTACATCAGAAGAAGAGAAAGAAGAAGTAATTACGAGTCCAGAGGAAGCTTCCTCAGATATATTTAGGGGTAAAGATATAGAAAGTTCTGAAAATGATACTTCTAAAGCTGATGATATGTTTCAAGGTGAGCTAATAACAGAAAATGAAAGTCCCGAAGAGGAAGTTTCGGAGGATGTCATATCTTCAGATGATATATTAGGTAATTACTTTTAGCAGTTATTAATGACAAAACAATCAGAATAATGAAATCAATTAGTCTAGACGAAGAACTGGTCGTTACAGAATATAAAGAGAAAGCTAAAGACCCTATAATTATGGTTATGGGTGTCGGAGGAGGAGGAGGTAACATTGTTACTCAGATGTATCAAGAAACTGATTTTGGTGGTGTTTCTTATGTCTTGTGTAATACTGATAAGCAAGACTTATTTAATAAACATATGGCAGACCACAAAATTCAGTTGGGCATCTCTGGATTGGGTGCTGGTGCAAATATGAAAAAGGGACAGCAGTGTGCTGAATATCCTAAAACTCAAGAAGAAATCCGGAATTGTCTAACAGCAGAGAAAACTGTTCAGATGCTCTTTGTTGTTGCAACATTAGGTGGTGGAACAGGAACAGGTGCTGCACCTGTTATTGCACGTATTGCAAAGGAAATTGAAATTGATACAGAAGATATTGATGAGAAAGAGAAGCTTCTTGTCGTAGGGGTCGTAACTCTACCTAGTAGAGCAGAAGGTGATGGATCTACTCAATTAGCTCTAGCTGGGCTTAAAGAATTAATGAAGCATACTGATGCTGTCATTATTATTCATAACGAAGGTATTCTGAAGGCTGTAGACCCTAATACTCCTCATTTTATTGCGAGAAAACTTCAAAATCAAATCCCAATTCAAGCAGTAAAAGCTATTTCTTGGATTGTTAATGAAACATTGTCAGAGAACCCTGACTTTAGTGATATTAGAACTATCTTACGAGATGGAGAAACAGCTTTAATTAGTATCGGTTATGGTTCTGGTGAAAATAGGGTTAAAGATGCTATTTATCAAGTAACACATTCGCCATTTCTTCAGAACAAAGATATTTTTAAAGCTAAGAGCTTAATGTATGGTCTTTTTGACAACTCCAAAGATGCAGGAGAAAGTGTTGCTCTAACTGCTAATGAGTTAGAGAATGTAATAAGTAAAGAGTTTGTTTCTCACTTTAGAAATATTGAAGTTGATCCAGAAAGTCGTTTTAAGCGACAGATTAGTTATGTGAATAGAGGCTTTCCCGAGTTTGAGAAAAAGAACATAAAGGAGGAAGATACCATTGGACTTATTGTGCTGGCAGCTGGCTTTATGTTCCAAGATGCTGACATATATGACGATCCTTCTGATTGGGGAGATTACTTTGAACAAGATACTTCCAAAGAGGTTGATTTAAAGAAGAAGCTCTATGGAAAGACAGGAACCGTAGAAGAGGATAATATTAACTTGACTCCAACGATTTGTATTATTCCTCCAACCTTATTAGATGATGAAAAAAGCATTCAGCTTTTAGAGAAAGATAGTCCTGCATTTAGAAGTGAGGAGGTAAAGGCTAAGTTTAAAACAATCTTAAAGAAACAAAGACGTCCTAATCCTCTAGATGTTAATCTAAATAGCTAATTATCTCTATTATAATGTCTAGTTCTGTTATATTGTTCTAGATTGCTAAGACAAGACAGTTTTAATTATTTAAGTAAGCGATAGCCCACAGTCTAACGCTTACTTTTTTATATATTCTAATCTATAAACTCCTTTGCCAATGAGTTTGCTTAGGAGTTCACATAAAGGTTAAACAATGAGGTCTTGATTGATTATAATCCTGTGTGTCCGCTGGGGAGGTTGCTTGGGTCGATGTCGTCGTCATGCTCTTCATTTTCGGGAGTGTCAGCTTCCGAATCTTTCTCCTTGACAAGGTGGAAAGAAGAATTGTGTAAGCATTCTTTAAACTCCTTTCGAGGGGTAAAGATAACAGAAGGTGTCTTCATCAGTTCGGCTCGAAAATCCTTCTCATTCTCCACAGAATGCGAACGAACAGAAGGACGAAACTTCCCCAAAGCACCACAATCCACCGAGTTCCCTCTGTCTAGATGACGTGCGATGACTGTTGTCATACGGCTAATCACTGCCATTATATCGGCTTTACCGACAGTTGAACCATCAGCTAGCTCTTCGCAAAATTCCTCAAAAGAAATCTGATTACTAATAACCGTCCTAGCGAAAAAATACTTTTTAATTTTACCATCTTTTGTTGGTAATTCTCTGTTTGCAATCTTATAATTCAACATATCTTTTATGATTAAAAATTAAACTTATTTGAGTCTCTGAAAGGGGCTCAGTAAATGAGTGAAAAAGTTTAGCTTAAACTTTGAAAACTTTAGGCTAAACTTTTGGAACTTTACGCGTAAACTTTAAAATGTTTACGCGTAAAGTTTTTTGCCTTTAAACTAAGCCTTCACGAAGCCAACGTAAACAACTCAATTTAAAAGTTTTAGCTTTTTAATTCTTAGCAAAAGGACGGATAACAACACCATTACTACGAACAGTAGACCCTATACCTCCGTAACTAGGAACATAGAAAAAACTAACTGAAGTTACTGAACCATCATATTCAGACGACCAATAGTAACCTCGAATTAACGAATAAAGAATATTATTATTGGATTTTGGAGTGCCTTCTGGATTAAATTTTAAATTGATATAACCTCTTGTTGGTAAGATACGAACTATAGCCCCATTAATATCAAAAAAATCTTCTGTCGCAACACAATGAACACCAGCTGTTAATGTTTTGCCCGAATTTATAGTTAACATTAGGTTTTTAATGATTAAATAACTACCACCTTCTGATAAACTTCTCGTTTTATACTCGTAGCGCCAAGCTGACTCATACTTTGTGCCTTTAAAACGAATAGCATAAGTTACAAAATTGCCACTACCTAGTGGTACCTCCTTAGTGATATATTCATCATCATAATCAGTGGCACGTATAATATCATCACCAATCTGAACATCCTTAAGTCCATTTTTACCAGCAACCTTACCAAGTTTTCTTACAGGTGTTGATAATACAGAAGCCCACTCATTTGTAAATGAAACTAAGTTTAAATCTAATTTAGGATCTAAATCTTGAAGAGCATGAGAGTTTGCTGATGAAAGAGTTGATGGAATAATTGCATTCCACTCTTTAGCGTTAGGAATATAGTAGTCCTGTCCCGAGATGGTTTTATACTTGCGTACATTAAACCTACCTGCTTGAACATCTGATTCTAATTTTGAGAAACCATCTCCCATAGTATAACCATTATTATAAACAGGAGCAGAGTTATCCTCTACATCATAACCAAAGAGACGCATAGCTTCTGCCCAAGTATATATACCGACATCTTGCCCAGCAACAAAGGTTTC
>PDWI01007276.1_pt1 | contig 13535 bp, 9 predicted proteins | sample 1430891 | NCBI WGS metagenome assembly PDWI01 (sample SAMN01162508, study PRJNA174530) | Oral metagenome, whole genome shotgun sequencing project. | biome: Marine environment; feature: Marine mammal; material: Swab sample of the gingival sulcus; isolation source: swab sample of gingival sulcus...
ACTTAAATGTCGTCATCAGGTATATTTATACGATTTTAAAAGGTTTTTCACCTCCTCATATTCACGAGCCACCACCACAGAATCAAGATAATTTTTCTCTAGTTGTTCATTATATTTATCTGTATAATCTTTTATTCTCAGTATTTCTAAATACGAAACTTTTTTCGTATCTGAATCGGATTTTTCCCAAAAAATAGCGTAAAAAAAGTTGATGATTTTTTTGAAGAAATTCATAGATTATCGATATCGAAAACGAAAATATGAAAAGAAAAATAAAAATGCTATCAAAAAAATCGAGAGCGATAAAAATAATAATAATCCTTCTCACCAATTCAAAAAAATACTCGCATACAAAGTAAATCCGACACTAAAAGCGATACTTGAGTAGTGTAAAATCGAGAAATCGTACTGATATTTTTCTTCCCAAAAATAAGTATTTCCAATCAGCATAACCGGGAAAAAGAAGATAAAAATCAAACTTGAGATGAGTGAATCTGGCTGTAAAAGATTGAAAAATAAAAACGCGTAGAGATAATAGAGAAGTAAAATAGCCACGCAATAGGTGATATAATTGGAAAATCTGGTATGTACAGAAAAGAAAAAAATCGTAAAAAGAATCAAAAAATAACTGCTCTCAAATGTAAAAAAACTAAGAACTGTATTTAAAACTGCACAAACAAGCACAATACTCAAGAAAAAAACTTTTGATTCAAAAAGATAAGGTCGAAAAAATTGGATTTTTGGTATATACTCAAAGAAAAAAATAGAAACCAGACCTGCAATTCAAGAAAGCATCCACACGGGCATTTCAGGAAATAAGAATCGTGCAAAAAGAAATCAAGCCGAAAGGATTGAAACGAGAAAGAGTTGAAAAAAACCAATATTTTCCTTACAAGAATATCAAAAAAAGAAAAGAGAATATCCTAAAACCACCCCTGAAAACACAATATGAAGAAAATTTATATCGGTCGGAAAAAAATAAAAATAAACGCCTATAACTATCAATGTCAAATAACTATACAGCAAATGAAATCGCGAAATATCAAAAAATACATCATTTTTCCAATAAAAAGTCAACATATATCCGACAAAAATTCCATAAATCCCAAGAAAAATCATAATATGTACACTAATACTCTCTCGAATCGTCCCAGTAAAAGTAAAAGCCAGTAAATAGATTCCGATATATACTAAAACGAGTGGAAGAATAAGAGAATTTTTTGGTGAAAGATCAAAAGAAAAGGCTTCTAAAATTTGATTTTTTTGCTTTGTAAAAAAGAAAACAGGAGAAAAATAGAGAAGAAAAAAGATTCCTAAAACAAAAAAAGCCCCCTCAACCAAATAAAAACCAAAAATGTGAGAAATGACAATAAAAACAAGATGTATAAGTATCAATAAGAAATACATCTTAAAAATTAATAACCAAAAAAGAAATACCGAAATAGAGTAAAAATATCATAAGGATACCTGTTTTCCAGCCTTTTATGTATGAAAATCCAAAATTTAAAAGTGTGAAAATCGTGATATATAAAAGTGATTTTCCGACAAATTCGAGATGAACATAACCAAGAGTATCAACCGAAGAGAGTATTATATATACAAGTACATACAATACCAAAATCATAGAAAAAAGAAAAGAAAAAGTTTCAATAAAAGTAAAAAAATTATTTACATAATAATCAACTCCGTGCACAATTTTTGTATAAGAAACATGTTTTTGATTGATTCGGTTCTCGATGATTTGTATATTTTGACGGAGAAGTTTTCTTTTTAAGAAAAGTCTTTTAAGATTTCAAAATTTGAAAGAAAAAACTCACTTTATAATATCTGTTAAATTTTTTTGTAGTCGTTTTTTATAGATTGAAAGTTCTCGTTTATTTTTTAGGTAGACAAAAGAATTTGTATCAATAGTATTTGTACTATCTTCTTTTTCTTCCTCTTTTTTATCTGTGATTTTTGAAAAAAGTGATTGCAATTTATAACCAATATCACTTTCTTTTTCTTCTTGTGTTTGAATTTTGTTATTTGAACCAATTTCTTTTAAAAGATCATTTGTTTTAGAGAGGAATTTTTTCTTTTCTTGTACCATTCCTTGTTTAAGAAGAAACAGCTCAACAGAACCAATAGTTCCAAGTGAATCTTCAAGTACATGTTTTATTTTACTAATATTTCGGGTTCCTTTTATTTTTGTCAGTTCGAGTTCTATTTGATTGAGTGTATTTTTTTGCTCCACACCGATAGAATCATGATGTTTTATAAGAAGATTTTGAATTTTTTCAAGTGTTTCTTCGATTACTCATTCATAGCGTTCAAGTTCTTTTAAGACCTCAGGCGAAAATTCATTAAGAATACTTTCTTCCTCTTCCTCTTTTGTTTTTTTCTCTTGAATTTCTTCTCATTTTTCATTCAAAGATTCTTTATAAAGATTATACCCGTCTTTCACCCGAGCAGTCACTTTTTTCTTTTGATCTTCGCTCATTCCAGGAGCGGTATAAATATATTTTACATCATATTTGAGATCTTCTACGAGTTTTCGATAGGATTTAAAAACATCATTTGACTGAATTTTCCCGGTTTGCAAAATACCATTGACATACGCATCAAAAAAGAAGAAATTTCCTGACGCTTGTCAAGTATCTTCCATTTCGTGAATTTCTATAATAGAATATCCCTGACTATGCACTATATGTTTTGCTTGATCGATAGAGTCAGCCGTCACACTGAGTACGAGTTTACTTGATCATTTCGAGCATGTAGCACGATATTTCATATTTTTACTAAATGGTTATTTTTTGAGGAATTTGACTTACAATTTTTTGGAAAAATTTTTCAAAATCATCATCATCGAGAATTTCCATAGAAAAAAAATACAAAGATTTTTCTTCTTTTTGAATTTCAAGTTTTTCAATTACTTCTTTCAAAAAAAAACTTTTTTCATCTCGTGAAGTAAGATGTATTTGAGATATATCCATAGCACAATAATACTTTTTTTTTAAACTTTTGCAAGTAAAAAATAAATTTTTTGTAAAAAGATGAAAAAGCTTTTTTAATAAAGTAATATAAATATATAAAATATAATAATAGTAATAGATTTCTCATGTAAAAAAGTAAAAAGATTATAAATCAAATTTTCGTTTTATTTTTCTCAACATTTTCACAAAAAATACACAAGAGGTTTTCTTTTTATAAGGAGAAAAATTTTGATTTTTTCACATTTTTTTCTCTGTGAAAAAATATTAAATATAAACTTGTATTTTTTAGGAAAATCCCTACACTGTATATTGTTAAATATTTTTTAGAAGTTTTTTATGATTTTTTGACAAAATGTAAAAAAAGAATGGATTTTCTTTTTTTTGTGAATAATTCTTTGAGGTGTTTGGGTGTATGGTTTTACTTTTTTTTGAAAAAATACTGAATCTATACAGGTGCCCTCTGAAAATACTATAAAGCAAACGCCAACTGAAAAAATTACTTATGATGTGTTTTCTTCGGATAAGGTAAAAAAAGTTTATGGACTGATTCAAAAAAAGTACTATGCTTTTCATAAAAAGACAAAAAAAGAAATCGAGTCAGATTTTATTCGTGCGCTTATAAAGAGTCTTTGAGACAAACATAGTACCTATTTTGATGAGAAAATGTCAGAGGTTTTTCAGGAAGATTTGCGAGGGGATTTTGAGGGAATTGGAGCCGTGGTTTCTCCGGATGCAAAAGGTATTAAAATTACTCATATTCTCGATACCTCCCCGGCTCAAAAAGCAGAATTAAAAGCCGGAGATATTATGACACACGTGGACGGTGAGAGTATTGTGGGGCTGACAGTAGGTGATGCAATTGAAAAAATCCGCTGACCAAAAGGGACAAGTATAGAGATTTCGTATCTACGATGAGAAAAATGAGATAAAAAAGTCGGAAAAACAAAAGTGACACGAGATGTAGTAAAAATTCCATCAGTATCTGGAAAAATGCTTGATAAAAAAATAGGATATATCAAGGTTTCTACTTTTTGAGATAAGACCAGTAAGGATTTTTATAAAGAATTTAATATACTTACAAATAGTGGGGCACAGGCTATGATATTGGATTTTCGCTATAATGGATGAGGATATCTTGAAACCGCTATTGATATTTCTTCTGCATTTTTAAAGAAAAATACACCTGTTGTTAATATTAAAGAAAATGACCCAACAAAAAATGAAATCCTCTATTCGTATACACAGTGAAAAAATAATACACAAATTCCAGTTATTGTCCTTATAAATAACTATTCTGCATCGGCAAGTGAGATTTTTGCAGGAGCACTTCAATCACATAAGCGAGCACTTATTCTTTGAGAGCAAAGTTATGGAAAGGGGTCTGCTCAGGAATTATATCCGCTTACAGATGGGACACTTGTAAAACTGACAACTGCAAAATGGTATACACCGGACGATGTAAGTATCGATGAAAAAGGAATCTCACCGGATACTTTTGTATATTTGACCGATGAGGATTATGAAAAGACATATGATCGACAATTAAAATCCGCAGAAAAAATTCTTTCACATGTACTTTCTTCGCCGACAAAAGGAAATAAATACAAAGAAATGACAGAATATGTGAAAGAAATAAATTTTCAAGAATAATACTTTTTAACACTTTAAAAATATGGAAAATGAATTTTTAGGATTGGATTCTGATGAAGGGATTTCGTCGTCATCCGAGCAAATAAAAGAAAGCCAAGAAAAATATCAAGAGCAATCAAAAAAGGCAAAATCACAACTGCAAAAAGTCCAAAAAGATGAAAAAAAAGCACAGTGAGATGATAAAGAATTATTTGAAATTTTGAAAAAATTTATCGACAACGAATATTATAAACCACTGATTTCGGATATTACTTTTTTACTCATTCATTCGATACCGTCACGAGCGATATTGGCAATGATTTCTCTTTTTTATCCAGAGGCAACTTACTATACGAGTTCAACGGTTTGAAAAGAAAAGGATTTTTCGGCTATGAAAGATATAGTAAAAAATGAAAATTTAGAAGATTTTAATGAATCTTCACTTGACCCGAGTATTCGTAATTGGATAACAATTTGGGTGGGAATTATGGATTCATTTTTGACACATTCGACAACTTCGACAATCATGGTGGCGAAGTTTGTCAAACAACTTAAAGAAACCTATCCAAAAGAGATACAGCGAATTTTGGCAGACTTTTTGATTTTCTTTTTTCAATCGAGAAATATAAAAATGCAATATGAAACAGCCACAAACTATAGTAATTTTATTAAACAAAATTTATTAAAAAATCTGATAGAATTTTTGTCTCAAAATGGAGATGAAAATGTTTTGCAAGATATAGAAAATATTTCTGTGGACGATTTATTCGGTACAAAGTAATTTTTTCTTTTCGAGAGAAAATATAAAAAGCATAAATAGAGTCATCAAGAAAAAAGCAACTGGAATTATGAAAGGTTCTGGGATTTTTATAGTGGGATATTTACTAAAAAATTTCCCTATAAAAAGCATCCAAGTCGTCATATAGTAGATAATATACCCTCCATAAAAAAGCAATCATCCGCTCCAAAAAAGTCCAAAAATAAGATAAAGGATAGTCAGAGTAAGAAGTCCTCATAGAAATGGTCATATGAGAATATTTGCCACAATAGAAACAAGTGGATAACTACCAAAATGATAAATAAGCACTGGAAAACTTCAAATACTCGCTGCAAGTGTGATGCTTATCACTGGAAAAAACCATTTTGGAAAGAGGGAAAGTTTTTCTTCAAAGAAATTTTGTATCGGAGTATAAAGTGTGATAATTCCAAGTGTGGCTCAAAAAGAAAGTCCAAAACCAGCATCGTACACAAGGGCAAGTGGAGAAAAAATCAAAATTCCCCAAGCAACCGCAAAAAGCGTAGAAATAACTGATCTTTTTTGTCCGGATTGAGTGGCGAGATATCCAATAATTCCCATCACAGTGGCTCGTATTACGGGCACATCCCAACCAACGATATATCCATAAAATAACAAAAATCAAATGATAACTGTCCGTTTTATCCAAATATTTAGAGGAATATATTTTATAAAAAATCAGAGAAAGAGAATAAGAAAAGTAATATTTGATCCACTGACGACGAGGATGTGAGTAAGTCCAGAGGCTTGAAAATTGTCTTTTGTTTCCTGTGACATAAAATCAGTATTTCCTACGGTGATACCAAGTAAAATTGCAGTTATATCCTTGGGAAAACCTTTAAAAAGAGTGGTTTTTATAGAGTCTTGTATTTTTTCTCGAAGTGGGATTTTTTTGTCGCCAACTACCTCAAAACTCGAAGCAAAAGTTTTTCAAAAAAGCCGATGATACCAACTATATTTATCAAATCATTTTAAATCATAAATATTTTTAAAACTTGGAAAAATCTTACTGGTAAAAGATATTTTTTCTCCCACGTATATGTCGAGATTTTTTGGAACTTCGACAGCAATTGACAGTGTCGAAGTTGTGTCGAAGTTGTCCACTTTGGTGTCGAATTTATCTTTATTTTCTCAAAAACAGTCAATTATTAAACGATAAATGCTACTTTTTTCAGTGGTGTACATTTTTCTGTCCACTGTACCTGAGATTTTTTGTCGACTTAAAAATATTTTTTCTTGGTTACTTGTATATATTTCTCTCCTTTTTTGATTATGAAAATGTGACATTCCAAATCAAAAAATATAAATCAAAAATAGAGAAATAATTATTTTCCAGTGAAAAGAATTTAAAATAAAAAGAAGAAGTCACAAAAAAAGACTTCATAATAAAAATCCAGTCAAAATATCATTTGTATTTTCAAATCAAATTCCAATACAATAACTAAAAAACCCGAGAATAAATAAGAGTCTCGGGTGATATTTTCAAAATGATTTTTTAGAATTTAAATATAATTTCATAATTTATTCTCGGATAATTTTTAGAAATATCCAAATAGTATAACATATCCCAAAAATACCTAAAAATTGATTCATATTAAAGAAAAAATGTGAACTCAGGGTATCGTCGGCTCCATTGAGAAATTCAAACAAAAATAGCATCACACTAAAAAATCAGAGTCCAGCAGTTCCAATAAATCCCTTTGGGAGTGTTTTTTTTGAGAGAATATGACTTCCTATCACACCGATAATAGAAATTATAATATAAAATATTGGAAGTGGAAAAAGTGGTTTTTGGAGTGGAACGATATTAAATTTATGTTTGTATTCAAGTGAAATAAAACTCTCAAAAGGGACTCCATAAATTTGACCACCAAGAAAGGCCCCAAAATAACCCACAATAGCTGCTATAAAAAACGCAGGTATGATAATATCAAAATATTGAATTCGTTGTTTTTTTTGAGATTTTGTCAACCAAAAAAATACAAGTAAAAAACCAATAACCCCACCAGCAAAAGAAAGATTATATTCACCAGTACCAGAGGAAAATAAAAATTTACCAAGAAAAATCGAAAATTTATCACTTCAACTTAAAAAATCTTGAAAAATGAATTTTTCTGTGCGCCACTGAGAAAAAACATACATGAGGCGCGACCCTATAAATATCACAAAAGTAAATGTCGTCACATATCGAAAAATATGTTTTGTTATACCTGAGACAATAGCACGACGATGGAGTCCATAAAAAAACAATATCCAAGCAATAACCATGCAAACTCAAAACAAATAGATTTGAGAAATAAAAAATCACGGAAATGAAATAACAGGATACATACGGATAAAAATAAAAAGTGTATTTACTGCGAACAGTATATACACTTTTTAAATATTTTCAAATTTTTATTTTGCGTACTCTATGATGCGTGTTTCTCGGAGGAGGTTGACTTTGACTTCTCCTGGATAGCTACAGTTTGCTTCGATTTGAGCCGCGATTTCTTGTGCTTTTTTCTGAGCATCAAGATCAGAGACGGTATTTGCATCGACGAATACTCGGACTTCTCGACCAGCTGAGAGTGCATAAGCCTTGTCGACTCCGGCCGCGCTCATAGCAATATTTTCCATTTCTTGGATTCGTTTGATATAATCCTCGGCATTCATACGTCGTGCTCCGGGTCGTACCGCTGAGATAGCGTCCGCTGTTTGTACGATTTTTGCTTCGATACAAGTCATAGGAATATCGTCGTGGTGACTTTCGATGATGTTGATAGTTTGTTCGTCAACGCCGTATTTTCGAGCGATTCGTCCACCGATTTCTGGGTGTGTTCCTTCGATATCATGATCCATAGCTTTTCCGATATCATGGAGGAATCCACCTCTAAATGCTAATTGCTCGTCAGCACCGAGGAGCTTAGCCATAGCTCGAGAAATATAAGCTACTTCTTTTGAATGGAGAAGAAGATTTTGTCCATAACTGGTACGGAATCGGCTTTTTCCGATGAGTGAAAGCATTTCATCTGGGACTCCAATAACCCCAATTTCATCAACCGTTTTTCGTCCGAGGTCGTAGATAAGTTTTTCAGCGTCTTCTTTGTTTTGTGAGACGATTTCTTCAATTCGTGCTGGCTGGATTCGTTTGTCGGCAATGAGATCTTCGAGTGACTTTTTCGCGATGTAGCGTCGGAAGAGATCAAAACTCGAGATAAATACGGTATCTGGGGTATCATCGATGATGAGTGAGACTCCAGTTTCTTTTTCGAAGGCGATAATATTTCGTCCTTCTTTTCCGATAAGTTTTCCTTTGAGATCGTCACTTTCGAGTTGGACGATACTTTGAGTTGTCTCGGCTGTCACTTCACCAGCGTATTGCTGCATAGAATTGATAAGCAATTCGCGAGTGAGCTCTTTTTCTCGAGATTTATAATCTTTTTTCTTTTTTTCGATTCTTTGAGCGATATCATTTTCATATTGATTTTCGATTGTTTCGAGGAGTTCTGCTTTAGCTTCGTCTTTTGAGAGTCCAGCGATTTCTTCGAGTTTTGTAGCGAGTTTTTCTTGGATTTCTTGGATTTTTTTATTTTCTTGAGCGAGCTCTTCTTCTTTTTTGATAAGCTGAGTTCGTTTTTTATCGAGTTCATCGTATTTTTCATCGATTTTTTGTTGTTTTTCTTCGAGTTTTTTTTCTTGATTTACGAGATTTTGTTTTTCAGATTTGAGATCATCTCGTGATTCTCGTATTTCTTTTTTGAGATCATTGACGGTAGATTGGGCTCGGTCGAGGATATTTTTTGCTTCTTTATGAGCATCATCGACGATTTTTGTGGCATTCGATTTTTGTTTTTGGAGGATGAAAAAATAAATCAGCCCTCATCCGATGATACCCCCGATTATCAAGGTCAAAATGAGACCAATAGGAGAATAAAGTATTGACATAATAAAAAATTAAGAATAGAATCTTCTCATTTTTTTTAATTTTTTAGATTTTTATAATTTTTTCTGATTTGCTATTATACTATATAAACTTATATATAATAATTTTTAAAAACTCCATTTTTGTGGGTATTTCAGGATCTCAATCTTATTTATTTATAAGAGATTCTGAAACAAGTTCAGAATGACAGTTGAGTGAAAAATTTTACTAAGTATGTTCAATGTTTGAGGTTTTTAAGATTTTTCTACAAGTTTATATAAGTTTTTTTAAGAAAAATTCAGTTTGTGTCAGTTTTTTGATTTTCTACTAAAAAATTATTGAGAATTACTCCTATTGTATAAAAAAAATGAAAATAATAAAGTTTTTTTCAAATTTTCTTGATTTTTTTGTATTTTTTCTACAAAAGACTGGTATTTGATTTTTTATAAAAATATTTTGTACTTTATTTTGAATGTGAAAAATGTGTGAAGATGGTGAATTTGATTTGACTTTATCGCTATTTTTCATAAAATCACGATACTGTTTGTATTAAATCAAACAAAAGTTGTTCTTTAACATCTTTAAAATAAATGATATTTATCACCTCTTGTATGAATGTGATGAGAGGAATATTTTTACTTTCTCAAAAGTCGAAATATTCCTCTTGTTATGTACATAACTTGAGGTTAAAGCTTTAACCTTTTTATTTGTTCATTTTTTGTATACATAAAAGTATGACCAAGATTTTATGTAAAAATATGACAAATAATTGGTATTCTCTCCTTGACCAGAGAGAAAATCTGTCTCGACATATTATTTTCTGACCAAAGATAATATAGAGGACACTCTTTTTTGTGGATTTTCCACATTTTTTATTTTTTAACTCGTATATACTATGAGTACTTTTACTACAAAAGTTGCTTCAGCTGTATCGATTGTAGCACTTACTGCTACAACTCTCGGGGCTTCAGTTACATCTGCTGCTTCAGAGTTCCTTCCATACGCTGAAACTCTTGCTGCTAAAAGCGTAATCAACTCTACTACAGAGGCTGGTTACCGACTTAATGACAGCATCACTCGAGCTGAGCTTGCTAAAGTAGCAGCTAATCTCGGTGGTTACACTTCTGCTGCATGTGACAGCAATCTATTTACTGATGTTAATTCATCACTCGGAGATCTTTGTGACGGTATTACTACTCTTGCTAACGCTGGAGTTGTATCTACTTCTTTCTCAAAATTCCGACCAAACGATAAAGTTACTCGAGCTGAGATGACTAAAATCATCCTCGGTGCTCTCGGAGAAACTGGATCAAACACTTCTGCTGGATACAGCGATGTAACAGCTTCACTTGGTGACCTTGCTGGTTTTATTAACCGAGCAAACGAACTTAAATGTGCACGATCTGCTACATACTTCCGACCAAATGCTTCTTCTTCACGAGGTGAAACTTTCAAAATCGCTTCTTGTGCTGCAAAACTTCCTCCTATTGATAAAAAAGATGAAGGAAAAGGAAAAGAAAAACCTGCAGTAACTGCAAATGGTCTTAATGTTACTCTTGAAGGAAATGCTATTGCTCAATACGTTCCTATGAACGCTTCAAATGTAAAAGTAGGTGCTATTAAACTTACTGCTACTGATGGAGATGTTAAAATTAAAACTATTACTGTAAGCCGAACTGGTCTTGGTTCAAGTGATGGTATGACTATCGCTCTTGGTCAAAATGGATCTTCTGTTTCTGCAAGTCAACCTGTAAACTCATCTACTCAAGATGCTATCATTCGACTTAATAACACTCTCTCTCTTAAAAAAGGAGAATCTGTAGTTCTTGATGTACTTGTTTCTGTTGAAGGTACTGTAAACAGTCAAAGCCAATTTACTGTAAAAGCTATTGGTACAGAGACTTCTAAGACAGTTTCAGGTCTTCCTGTGACTCTTGGACTTATTAATACTACTTCTTACGAAGTTTCAACTGTAAAGCATACAACTTCTAATTCAATAAACTCTATTGATTCAGGTAAAAATGATCAAAAACTTACAACTGTTTCTTTCCAAGCTGGAAAACGACCAGTTGTAGTAAATGGATTTACTCTTACTGTTGAAGAAGGAGATCTTGATCTTACACGAGCTCTTTCAAATGTAAAACTTTATAAAGATGGAACAGAAGTAGGAACTGTATCAGTTGAATCTGATAAACTCGTTGTTTCTGGTCTTAAAAATGAAGTAGAACGATTCGATACTATTCGATATGAACTTCGAGCTGACATTATCCATGTTGGTAATGAAGAAACAGTAAAACTTAAAGTTCAGGAAAGTGCAGATGTAGCTGCTATTGAAAAAGATACTGGTTACACTACTCAAGTAAATCCTGGTGCAGGTGTACTTACTCTTAATTTTAAAAAACTTGATATTACTTGGACAAAAAATATTACAAAAAATATTACTGTTGCTCCTGGTACTTCAAATGTAGTACTTTTTGATGCTTCACTTGAAGCTGGTGCTGATTTTGATGTCACAAGTTTTACTCTTAAATTTGGAGCTCCTGTTCCATCTCTTGATACTCTTACTGGTTCATTTACTTCTCTTACGCTTTATGCTGGAGATAATATCTTCGAACTTGCTAATCAAAAGGGTAATAAATATCTTAAAAAATTAGCAACAACTGATGGATATACTTTTGATAGTAAATCAGATAAGTTTACAATCTCAGCTGGTACTCCTACTCAAATCCGACTTGTTGGTAATTTAGCAAATACTGCTGATGCACAAGTTTATAAAGGAACTAAAGTAACTGTAAACAAAGTTAAAAATCTTTCTACTCGAAAAACTATTGGTCTTTCAGATACTTCTAGCTCAGCTGCTGAAGTAAAAGTTGAAAAAGCATCTGTAGAAGTTAAGAGTGCTACAAAAGATAAAAAATCTCGAAAAATCTCTAGCAACACATCAGATGTTGAGATTGGACGATTTGCTGTAAAAGCAAAATCAGGAGATATTCGTGTTACAAAACTTACTTTTGAGAACACTACTTCTACTACTCCTGCTACTCTTGATAATACTCTTATTACTGATGGTTCAGTTAAACTCTTTGAACTTAATTCTGATGGAACTCTTGGTTCTGAAGTTTCTTCTACTGTTACTCTTACAGGAGGTAAAATTGAACTTTCTGCTATGAATATTAATGTAAATAAAGATGCAACTAAAGACTTTGCTCTTTTCATTGATACAGAAGATAACCTTACAACAGGACAAAAAATTAAATTAAGTGTAAAAGTTGAAGGAGAAACTAATAACTCTACTGATATTACTGCAGTTACAGGAGATACTACAGGTAACGCTTATGAAATTGGTACAATAGCTCCAAGTGTTGTTGTTACTAAAAAATCAGATACTGTTTTCACAGTAAAAGTTACAAATAATGATTCTGATAAAGCAATTGTATTGAGCCAAGTAAAAGCTCAAGTAACAGCTGATAAAGATGACTTTAAAGGTATGTACTGTCTTCGAGGCGATACTGTAGATGTATCATGTACAGATACAGATCTTGCTACGAAAGCACTTTCTACTTCTACTGGTGCTATCCCAGGATATGAAACTCCTTTCACTTTTGTGACTGATAAAGAAATTTCAATCTCTGAAAATAGCTCAGAAGAATTTGAAATTACAGTTTCAAGACAAACTAATGCTAAAAAAGCAAATCTTACAGCTACTATCCTAAGTCTTGGATATACTAAGGTTGGTGGAACACTTGAAACAGAAAAATATGAAGTTTCTTCTGTAAAATAGTAAGTCACTATTTATCTTTTTCTAGACGGACTAATCCCCCTTTTTGGGGGATTTTTTCGTGGGTTTATTATATTTTTCGCATTGTGAGGAGCGCCAGCGACGTGGCAATCTCTGATTATGGAGTAAGAAATCACCACGCTTCACTTCGTTCCGCTCGTGATGATACGGACTTGTGGAGTCCAGACTAAATTTTTTATTCTTCTCCCACCTTGACTGGAGAAGAATCTTCCAATTCTTCTTTTAAAAAAATCTCACTTTCAAAAGTGAGATTTTTTTAAATTTTTCAAATATTAAAACATTTGCATTTTTCGTCTTCATCCTGAACTGATGATTTTTTCAATTTGAATTACTTTATCTTGATATGCAATATTTTCATTAATTTTTTCAAATGATTGATTGATAAGTTTATGAGTATATTCAAAATTTTCATTTGTTTGTTCTTTGAACTCTAAA
>PDWI01014150.1_pt1 | contig 13534 bp, 12 predicted proteins | sample 1430891 | NCBI WGS metagenome assembly PDWI01 (sample SAMN01162508, study PRJNA174530) | Oral metagenome, whole genome shotgun sequencing project. | biome: Marine environment; feature: Marine mammal; material: Swab sample of the gingival sulcus; isolation source: swab sample of gingival sulcus...
TCTGCAATCAAAAATTAGTAATTCTAAATCTTTTCCTTTGAAAAGTTGGTTGGGTGCTTTATCATTTAACCATAAATTAGACATTAAAAGAGCAAAAGGGGTTCTAAATTGCAAGCACCTTTTAAAAATTTGTTTTTTCTTCCTAAATGGAGGATTTGAGATAATAATATCTCACTGATTTTCATCAACATAAAAAATTTCCGAACGATATTGTTCGCCCACATCGGGACCTTGGCGGTTCAATTGCGTGAAGTCGTGAATTTCAAAAAACAGTTTTACCAAACGTTCATAATCGGTCTCCGCCGAATTGTAGGTAACTTCAACCACTTCGGCATGCCCTGTTCTACCGGTACAGACCTCTTGGTAGCCGGGATTTTTCAAATATCCGCCCATGTAACCCGAGACGGCTGATTTTACCCCCGGGCATTTTCAAAAAAATGTTCTACGCCCCAAAAACAACCGCCGGCAAAATATGCTTTGGAGTATTTTTGTGTTTCGTCATTTGTTTCCAAAGGTTCAAATTTCAAAGATATGGAATTAACGCAATGGCATACATTTTTAATCGTAAATCCCTCGCCCTCAAACACATGTCCGAGATGTCCGCCACAGTTGGCACATATAATTTCGGTTCTGTATCCGTCGGGGTCGGGTATGAGTTTCACGGCATTTTTTATTTCGTCGTCGAAGGCGGGCCAGCCGCAATGTGCATCAAATTTATCCGACTAACGATACAGTGGGGCATCGCATTGTTTGCACAAATAAGTACCTGCCTGATAATGTTTTTCATAAATTCCTGAAAAAGGGGCTTCTGTGCCTTTGTTTATTATTACACGTTTTTCGGCAGGAGTGAATTTGTTGTATTTCATTTTTTTTGTTGTTTGAATTTTTGACTGTCCGCATGAAAAATTATTGAATAAAATCAAAAATATAACAGGTATTGTAATTATTTTTAAAAATTTCATGACGTAAATCTTTTAAAAATTAAGAGTTGGCAATTATGAATGCTTAAGTCTTACAAAGCGAGCTTAGCACTCTGATAATCAAACAATTACAACACGATAGCAGCACTCTGCAACTATCTGATTATCAACGTATTCAATTCTCTCAATTATCAATTTTTAATTAAACGAAGTATTATTAAAAACAGCTCGTTCTTTTTTTTATAAACAACTGATAATCAACAAGTTACGATAGTTTACCACACTCACTTTAACTTTCTGATTATCAGCGTATTAAATTCATAAACGAAGTCTCGTTAAAACATGTTTAAATAAAACAGATTTACTTATCGAGTAAGTATTCTTCCCAAAATTTAAGCATCATTGTAAAAAGATGGTTGCGTGTATTGCCTCCGTATATGCTATGATTTCTATTGGTATATTCAAACATTCGGAATTGTTTTCCGTTTTGCACTAAAGCCTCTACAAACTCTTTTGAGTTTTGCAAATGTACGTTATCGTCGGCTGTGCCATGTACTATAAGTAAGGGGTCTTGTAAATTTTCGGCGAAATTTATAGGCGAATTTTCATCGTAGCCGGGGGCGTTGTCTTGTGGTTTACGCATAAATCTTTCGGTGTATATATTATCGTAATATCGCCAATTGGTTACGGGTGCTACTGCAATGCCGGCGGCAAATGTTTCATAACCTTTTGTAAGACAAAGCAGGGTTTCAAAACCTCCAAAACTCCAACCCCAAACGGCAACTTTATCAGGGTTTATATAGTCTAATTTTTGTAGATATTTTCCTGTTTCAATCAAGTCAATGGTCTCATATTTACCCAGTTGCATGTAGGTTAACTTACGAAAATTTTCGCCTCTTGCACCTGTTCCTCTGGGGTCTACCCCTACCACGATGATGCCGTGTTGTGCCAAAAGATTATTCCAACCGAAATCCCAACTGTCTTTTACGGTTTGTGATGCAGGTCCGCTATATTGGTCGATAACTACGGGATATTTTTTGTTTGGGTCAAAATTTGGCGGTTTCACCATAAATGCGTTAAGTTCAATATTTTCAGAGGTTTTAAAAGTGAAAAATTCTGTATTTACACCTCCGTATTCTTTCACAAGTTCCGATAAGTCTGAATTTTCTTTCAAAGTTCTCACTAATTTTCCCGTACTTGTGTGTAGGGTAACAATAGTTGGAATGTTTACATTTGAAAAATAGTTTATGAAGTAGCTAAAGTTATCGCTAAAATCGGCACTGTTAGTTCCTTTATTTTTAGTAAGTTTCTTTAACTTTTTACCTTTCAAATTTATTGAATATACTTCACGTTGTATAGGAGATTCTTTAGCTGCGGCAAAAAACAGGAGTTCATTTTCTTTATCGAAGCCGTAAAATCCTGTTACGTCCCATTTTCCTTTGGTAATTTGAAAAGGTTTATCATCTTTTATGGTATGCAAATATATGTGTCGCCATCCATCTTGTTCGGAGGTTACAATAAATCTGTTTCCATCTTCAAAAAAGACTACATTATCGTAATATGAATCTTCTATATAGTATTTATTTTCTTCGGTAAAGAACACAGAAGTTTTACCTGTTTTGGTATCGGCTTTCAACATTTCCAATTTATTTTGCAAACGGTTAACTCTGAAAATTGCTAAATTATCCGAGCCTTTCATAATTCTAATTCGTGGTATATATATGTCTTTCTCTTGTCCAATTTCACAGTTTACTGTTTTTTTGGAATCAATATGATAAACATGCACGCTTACCTCTGAATTGTCTTCGCCTGCTTTGGGGTACTTGAAAGTATAATAATCGGGATAAAGTTTATTTTCTTCTTGTCGCGGGGCTAATCCTGCATACATTGGCATTCCGAATTTAGCAACTTTTGTTTCGTTAAATTTCACAAATGCAAGTTCTTTGCTGTTTGACATCCAGGTATATGCTTTATTGTATCCGAATTCTTCTTCGTATACCCAGTCCGGAATACCATTTATTATTTTGTTGTATTCGCCGTCGTTGGTTACTTGTATTTCTTCATCAGTGTCTATAAATCTGATAAACAGATTGTTATCTCGCACAAAAGCGACTTTTTTCCCGTCGGGTGAAAAAGTTGCAATTTGTTGGTCGCCATTTTCTGAAAGCGGTTTTACTGTTTTGGTTTTTATGTCGTACAGATAATATTTTGCTGTATATGAGCGTCTGTATATGGGTTTGTAGTTTGTTAAAAGTAAGATTTTTGTTTCGTCGGCATTGAAGATATATTCTAATACTCTGCCTATATTCAGTTCACTTGTGTTTACCACTAAATCTACTAATTTGCCCGTTTTGTAGGCATACTTTTGTATTTTTCCGTAGCGGTCTAATGTTGTGTAATGTTCGCCGTCGTTCATTGAACGAAGTCCGTATACTGATTGTCCTATAAAAGTTCCTTTCGACCAAATGTCATCTACGGTTATTTCCTTAAATTCTTTTTGTCCAAATCCTGATATGCTAAAAAAAATTAAGCTTAATATTAAAATTGTTCTTTTCATTTTTACATATTTTTGTTTAAAATAATAATTAACGAAGATTATTGTTTAAAAATATTCTACTACATAATTCGGGTTTTGTTCATTTTGCGGCAAAGGTAATTTCTATTATTAAATGTTCAAAATTAATAACAACACTTCATTTGCAAATTACGAATTACAAGCGGTGAAGCCCTTACGCAACCACTTTAAAATACTGATAATCAAACAGTTACAAATTTCGCGACAATACTATCATAATTCCCTAATTATCAACCTCTTACAACAAAGACAAACTAATTTTTATCTACTAATGAGTAATATATTTTCTATCGTATAATTGAGATTTAAACACTAAATAAGCTTTCGTTGCGTTATTAATATGTCTATATTTTTAAAATTTCATTACTACTCCAAAAGACCTTTGATGTTTTTGAAAAAATAAATATAAAAGTAGCAACAATCTTATGGTAACTACACAATAATTTATTACTTTTACATGCTATAAATATAACCAACATTCATAACCAACCTTATGAAACTATACAAATATGAAAGCAAAATTTCTTTGTAATTTATTTATATATCTGACAGCGCTACTTATATACCCTAATTTGCAGGCACAAAATAAAGTTTTGACTACTAATTTTGGGCATACTGACGAAGTAAATTGTGTAGTTTTTAGTCCGGACGGAAAAATGCTTGCTTCTGCGAGTTTTGATAACACTATAAAACTATGGAATGTAAAAAGCGGACGAAGAATTAGAACATTAAAAGGGCATAATATGGAGGTAAGTAGTGTTAGTTTTAGTCCAAATGGAAATATTTTAGCTTCTGCGAGTTATGATAGCACTATTAAACTATGGGATGTGAAAAGTGGTCAAGAAATTAGAACATTAAAAGGGCATAAGTGGGCTGTAAATAGTGTAAGTTTTAGGCCGGACGGAAAAATAATTGCTTCGGGAAGTAATGATAATACTATCAAACTATGGGATATAGAAAGCGGGCTGGAAATTAAAACATTAAAAGGACATAAACAGAATGCAACAAGTGTCAGTTTTAGTCCAACCGGCAAAATGCTTGCTTCGGCGAGTTGGGATAGTACTATCAAACTATGGGATACAGAAAGCGGACAAGAAATTAGAACATTAAAAGGGCATAAGTGGGCTGTAAATAGTGTAAGTTTTAGTCCGAACGGAAAAATAATTGCTTCGGGAAGTAATGATAATACCATCAAGTTATGGGATATAGAAAACGGGCAAGAAATTAGAACATTAAAAGGGCATAATGATTGTATAAAGAGTATTAGTTTTAGTCCAACCGGTAAAGTACTTGTTTCGGGAGACACTAACAGCACAATAAAACTTTGGAATGTTAAAAGCGGGCAAGAAATTAGAACATTAAAAAGGCATAATTTTTGGGTAAGTAATATTAGTTTTAGTCCAAACGGTAAAATACTTGCTTCGGCGAGTTGGGACGGCACAACAAAACTATGGGACACTAAAAGCGGTAAAGTATTGGCTACACTTGTATGTATGAATGAAAGCAACAACTATGATTGGATAATTTACACACCCGAGGGAAAATATGACGGGGTAAATTGTAGTAAATATCTTCACTATGTAGCCGGTAATAAGACTTATAACCTACCCTCTAATGACCCAAATTATGCAAAGAATTTGTTAAGCAAAATATTTGAAAAATATAATGATAATTATATTACGTTAAAAGACCTAACCCCTCAAGAGAGCAAACCAACACCTGTTACCGCTCAAGTATTACCTCAAATAATACTTAATCACAGTGATTCTTTAACAACAGAAAACAATACTTTTACCATAAGCGGAAAAGCAACGGGCGAAAAGGGAATTTTATTAGTATTGGTAAATGATTTAAGATCAGACGATGGACAAGACAATTTTGAATATTCTGTAAATCTTAAAGAGGGAGAAAATAAATTTCAAATTTTAGCAATAGATAATAAAACTAATCGTATAAGTAAAACTGTACATATAACCTACAAACCCAAACGCAAAGATATTGCTCTGCTTTTTTATGTGAGTGAATACTCAAATACTCAATTGTCCGACCTGCAAGGCACAAAGGAAAATGCAGAACAAATAAGTGCAGTCTTAAAAAACAGCTATGGTTTTGAAACTCATATCTTTCCAAATTATAACAATAATCAAATACGTGAAGTTCTTGAAAAATATCAGAAAAAAACATATTCAACCGACGACCAATTACTGATATATTTTTCGGGACACGGCAGTAATCGTTATGGTGGTATGTTGTTATGTGCCAATGATTCAGATATTCCACACAGTCAATTTAGAGACTTATCGGCAGGTAATTGTAATCACATAATGCTTGTTGTTGATGCTTGTTACAGCGGACTGCTATATTACACAATTGGCTCTGTACCACCTGTTTACCAACCTACGAGGAAGGAATACTTAAACGAATTGTTTGAAGTAAAATCAGCACGCAAACTATTAACTTCGGGTGAAGGAGTAGGAACAATTCCCGACAATGGATTGTCGTATTTTACCGAAGCTCTTATCAAAGTTCTGAAAGAAAAAACAGGAAAGAATCACAATGTTTTAACCGACCAAGAGCTGTCAGGATATTTAAAAATTGAATACAATGATTTAAAGTCAGGATATTTTCATAAATCAGATAATTCAGAAGCCCGATTTTTATTCATAAAAAAACAGTAATTATGAAACGATTTACAACCATCATTTTGTTTTTACTTTCTTTCAATTGCTATTCGCAACTTGTAAACGACAGCACTATAAATAAACTAAATCAGCGCCTCGAAGAAACAGGAATTTCACAAGTTATAAAATATCGTAATTTTGTAGAACAAAACGGTATTTACAGAATACAATTTGACTTCTGCTCAAACGATGCCGCAAAGAATAACCAATTATGGCAAATGTTGAAGAAAAATTTTAAAAAAGATGTAAAAAATAAACAAAAAAGCTCCAAAAAGAAAAAAAAGTTGAAAGGAATTGATAATACAGATATTAAACAATATCTCTATTTTTATTGCATAAATATTTTTCAATTAAAAGACCCTAAAAACGTACTTTTAGAGATACGCCAGTCGTATATTAATCAGAATTGCCCGTTTATTCAGTTTTATTATAATGAAGATACTCATAAGTTTACAGGCGAAGAAAAGGAAAAAATATGTATGGCAGAATATTCTGATAACGTTTCAATAAATGCTTTAGATTTTTTTGAGAAAAAAACTATTACTAAAAACCCCGAAAAAACTATTGCCCAATATTATGAAATATTGAATAATCATTTTAGAGGGATTTATGCAAAAGGAGGTTTTGAAAAAAATAGTAAAGAAACAAAATTCAAATCTTTTTATCGTAGAGGTGATGACGTGTTAAAATTTGATGTTATAGACCTCGAAAAGGAAGTTTTGAAAGATGCCGGTGAAAATTTTGTATATAGTATTCTTTCGCTATTTTCTGACGAAACATACATTCCTTACGAACATATAAAAATTGAGATACGCTTAATTTTAAATAAAAATACAAATCAGATGGAAATAAAAATCAAAGTTGTAGGACGCTATGGTTCAGGTTTTTATAGAAATAAAAATTGGTACACAATGAATGATTTAGATACAGGTTTTCCTGCTTATATAAATGATTATACAAAAGAAATAACTAACGAAATAGTAAGAAAAATAACAAAATATCATCAATACGGAAAATAATGAAAGAACAAACTTTAAAAAACTGGATTTTATCTTTAATGATAATAGCAAAAATACTGATAATCGGTCTCATTCTATTTCATTATAAAACAGACGGATTAGAAAAAAATGAAATGTATTCAATTGGAACATTGATTATTCCTCTTTTAACCGCTTATTTAACAGTGATATTTAAAGATATGTTTTCAAATCCTTATAAGAAAAATAAATCAGATAAGAAAAAAACAGAAGTAAAACGAGTTAAAAATTTTATTCCAATAATGACATTTATTGTATTTCCTGTTTATTTTTTAGCATTGGTCTTTGTCATAAATCAAACAGCAAAAGGACTACTGCAAGCCGATGATTTACAGAGATATGTGGGAATAATTGAAAGTGCTTTTGGCGTTTATATTGGTCAAATTGTTTTTACATTATTTAAAAAAGATGAGAAATAGTTAGGAGTGGGAAGTTAAACCTAACCTACTGGTAATCAGACAGTTACAAAGTCAGTAATGTTATTAACAGAACTTTTTGATTATCAAGTATTTACAAAAATACAACGAGAACTAGTATCATGATATAAGGTCTATTTTAAGATAGCATTTGGTTTTTTCTTTTAAAAAAATTTCAAAATTTAGCTTAAATTTGCAAAGTATAATAAATATGGCTCGCGGGTGAGACATTTTTTTATACCTTTTGCATTTATAAATGGTATAAGATTTATGTTTCAAAATTTGCACCATGCAAAACGGGGCTGTTGCAATATTTTCAATAAAAAATACGAAATATTATGAACGAAATAATTTGTCCGAATTGCAAAAAAGTTTTTAAGGTTGATGAAGCCGGATTTGCCGATATTTTGAAACAAGTACGCGACCATCAGTTTGAGGAAGAACTAACCGAAAGGCTTAATTTAGCCGAAAAAGAAAAGGAGAATGCTATAAAATTGGCAGAAGCTAATCTGAAAAATTCTTTAGAAAAAAAGTTGGCGGAAAAAGATAAAAAAATTACGGAGTTAAAAGCGCAAAGCGATGCCGAACTAACTGAAAAACTATCCGAAAAAGAGGCAGAGATTTTTGAAATGAAATCGAAAATAGAAAAAGCCGAAAGCGAGAAGAATTTAGCCGTTTCAGAGGCTACCAAAGAGATTGAAAAACAACGCGATGCCCTCCTAAATGATTTAAAAAGAAAGGAAACAGAAAAGCAAACTGCCATAGAATTGGCTGAATCAAAAATAAAGAAAACTTAAAGATAAAAAAATAACGGAATTAAAAGCGCAAAAAGAAGCCGAACTCGCAAAACAATTATCCGAAAAAGAGGCAGAGATTTTTGAAATGAAATCGAAAATAGAGAAAGCCGAAAGCGAGAAGAATTTAGCCGTTTCGGAGGCTACCAAAGAGGTTGAAAAACAACGCGATGCCCTCCTAAATGATTTAAAAAGAAAGGAAACAGAAAAGCAAACTGCCATAGAATTGGCTGAATCAAAAATAAAGAAAACTTGCAAAACAATTATCCGAAAAGGCGGCAGAGATTTTTGAAATGAAATCGAAAATAGAGAAAGCCGAAAGCGAGAAAAAATTAGCAGTAGCAGAAGCAACCAAAGTGATTGAAAAAGAACGCGATACCCTCGTAAACGATTTAAAAATAAAGGAAACAGAAAAGGCGCTTCTTGAAAAATCAATTAAAGAGCAGTATACAAACAAGCTAATTACAAAAGACGAAACCATTAGAATGAAAGATGCCGAGATTGAGCGTTTGCGAGATTTCAAACAGAAATTATCTACCAAAATGCTTGGCGAAACGCTGGAACAACATTGCGAAGTGGAGTTTAACAAACTGCGTGCTACCGCTTTTCAAAACGCATATTTTGAGAAAGACAATGATGCAAGTGGCGGCACTAAGGGCGACTTTATTTATAGAGAAATTGATGATGAGGGTAATGAAATAATCTCTATAATGTTTGAAATGAAAAACGAAAACGACGAAACAATAACAAAAAAGAAAAACGAAGATTTTTTTGCTAAATTGAATAAAGACCGTAATAGTAAAAATTGCGAATATGCTGTTTTGGTTTCGCTGTTAGAGGCAGAAAATGAATTTTACAATAATGGAATTGTTGATGTATCGCACAGATATGAAAAAATGTATGTTGTTCGTCCTCAGTTTTTTATACCAATAATCACTCTTCTTCGCAATGCTGCCATGAACACCCTGCGCTACAAACAAGAGCTTAATATAATTAGAAATCAGAATATTGATATTACTAAATTTGAAGAAAAAATTGAAGCATTTAGAAAAGGTTTTGCATACAACTACGATTTAGCCAGTCGGAAATTTAAAACAGCAATTGACGAAATTGATAAAACAATAATCCATCTTCAAAAAACAAAAAATGCTTTGTTGTCTTCTGAAAACAATTTGCGCTTAGCCAATAATAAAGCCGACGATTTGACTATAAAAAAACTAACTTACGGAAATCCAACAATGAAAGAAAAGTTTGATAGTATTAGAAATAAAAAACTTTGAAAGTAACCTTTAAGAATATCAACTTTGTGTTATTTTAAAATTTTCAAAAGCCTTGATTTATAAATTTTCAATGTTACACGCACACGCACCAAACAACGCAACTACCTGATTTTCAAACAATTGCCCAATCCAAACCTACCATGAATTTAGAAAAACGAATAGCACAAATGTTCAATTTAAAAGGCGATAATTGGTTAAAACACGCAAATCCTTTGTCGGTATGGACAAGGTTTTCGACTTTACCGTTGTTAGTTTTAGCAATTTGGTCAAGAGTTTGGATAGCTTGGTATTGCTTAATTCCTGTAACTATTCTCGTTATTTGGTTAATCATTAACCCAACATTATTTAAAAAACCTAAGCAACTTGATAATTGGGCTTCAAAATCTGTTTTGGGAGAAAAATATTGGTCGGAACATAAGAAAAATAAAGTGCCTAAACATCATAATACGCCAATTTTAATTTTAACAATTTTGCAAACAATAAGTGGAATTGTTTTAATTATTGGCTTATGGAAACTTGACATATATATTACAATTACCGGAACAATAACTGTTTATTTAACTAAAATGTGGTTTTTAGACAGAATGGTTTGGCTGTGTGAAGATATGCAAAATAAACACAATTCGTAATAAACAAATTGAAAATCAAGCAGTTGTAAAATGAACACCAATACATAAACTGCTGATTACCGGTATTTTACAAGAACTAATTATTGATAGCATTGTTAATAACAATACCTGCCAATGGAATAGTGAGTAAAACCATTGAGGTTTTACGGAATGAATTAAACTTAATAACCAATCCCATAATAATAATGGTTGCCAATATCATTAAAGAAATTCAATTTTTATCTATGAGAAATTTTGTAAGGTTTATGTTGTTTTATTTTTTAATACAAAAATCCAAATAGCCACAAAGGAATTTGGTTTAACACACCTATTTCTATCATATCTTTTACTACAAAGGCATTCTCTAATGTTTGAATTTGTTTTTGTGTTTTATTTTTTCCACCTACCTCAAAAATATATTTTTTGTCAATCCAAAAATCACCTTGCTTCGGTAAACTTATCATGTATAAATCAGACAACTGAGATAAAAAAAAGGTTTCTCTCAAACTGCCAATATCCGGTTGGTTGTTTGCCAAAGCATAACTCAAATTAGTATTATGTAACCAAATTTTATCGGGTTTATTCAAACTGCTAATACTTCGTCCTTCGTTATAATAAATATGAATAAGGTGGGCTTTGGAAAGCCAATGTAAGACTTTAACCAAAGAGTTTCTCGGGAGTCCTACTTTTTCGCTTAATTTACTGATATTAGGTGTAAAAGGCACAGACAACGACAAAATATATAGTAAGCGTTTTATCTTTGTAACACTCAAATAATCAATATTTTGAATACTTAGCAAATCGACCTCTAAAATTAAATTAATGGTTTGAATAAGTTGTTGGTAATATTCATTGATATTACCCAAATAATAAGGGTATGCTCCTGCTTTTAAAAAATCTTGAAAATGACTTAAAATCTTATGTTTTTGTGAAATCTTTAGAGCTATTTCCTGATGATTTTCTACTAATTCTTGCAAGGAATAGGCAGGGAAATTTATACCCTGAAACAAAATCAAATATTCTCTAAACGACAGAGGTTTAAGATTGTATGTAATTGCACGTCTGCTTAAATCCGATTCGCCTCTATAAATATCTAAAATAGAGGAGGAAGTAAAAATAACTCTTAAATGAGGCAAATCGTCATAAATCAATTTTATTTCCCTCGACCAATTAGGGTACTTGTGTACCTCATCTAACAACAGAAGCATACCTCCAAGCTGATTAAATCGTTCTGCCAGAGAATATAAGGTATTAGAAGTGAAAAATAAATCATCTAAAGAAACATACAATATTTTTTCTTTTCTAAATTGATGTGCAACTTGCAACAACAAGGTTGTTTTGCCAACTCCCCTTGCTCCTTTGATGGCTATCAACCTTTGTTGATGATTGATTTTATCAAACAAGTACCTTCTAAATTTTTTAGGGCAATTGGCTATTTTTAAAGTTGATTTTCTTAATAGAGATTCCATTTCTTTTCTTTTTTAAAAGGACAGATTTTAGAACGCTTTGCTTTTCTAAAAAGCAAAAATAGTATTATTTTGCTTTTCAAAAAAGCATTTGTTTAATATTTGACAGGTCGAACGGCTGTTTTTGTTTCTTTTTCTTCTCGCCACACTAGATAAACAAGCTCAAACTTAGCGCTAATACAACTGTTTTTATGATGTGTTTAATATTTTTTGGTTATCAACTGGCTCAAGATGAAAATATAGACTACTTCTGACTTCCGTCTTCGGACTCCGGTTTTTTATCTGTTTTATTCATCAATTCTTTTGCATTGCTTTTTGAAATCACGCTTTTGCCGGTTTTTTCTTCTATCTCTTTACGAGTATTCCCGGCAATTGTACCGCCTTCTTGCGCAACTTTTTTGTTTTCTGAGAATGTTTTAGGTTGCTTCTCTTTCGAGATTTCAGTGGTTGTAGCTTCTGCCAACATATTCAAAACCAACTCTAAATTGGTCATATTATCCCTCAGATTCTCTTTTTTCAAATCTTTTAACTGCTTATATTCTTTGGTTGTCAAACCTGCCCACGCTTTTGTAATCTCATCGGTTAATATGGCATAATCCAAGCCTTTCTTTACGCCTCTTTTGTCCCATTCGTCGGTCAACTCTTTGCGTACTTCTATACTTTTAAGTCGTTGATTTATCCAATTTACCGAATAACCTTTTTTCAAATAGGTTTCCATAGCTCGGTCAAAGGCTTTTTCGGGGTCTTCGGTTTCTTCTATGCGTTCATATCCCACTTTGGCTAACCAAACTTTAAAAGGTTCTGCCTTAGGTGAAGGAATAGATTGTATCAATCTCAAAAGTTGCTCTGTATCAGCAACATCAATTAGTCGCATTTTACCATCAGGAGCAAGCATTTTCAAACGGTTACAATTTGTAACCGTTTCATTTCCTTCTTTTTTAAGCCTGTGTTTCAATACTTTCCAATAATTTCGAGCTCCTTGATATTCATTCTCAGTTAAAACAGCAACTACATCAACAATTGAAAAATACCATTTCTCTTGCTCACTATCCCATTCTACTCTTACTTTTTTATCTTGAAATAATTTTATTGCTTTTTCTTTTTTCATTTCTTTTTTTTTTAGAGACTAAGTCGAGAGACCAAAGTCCGATTTTTTATTCTTCAAATTTAAGATATTAACTATCAATAGCCAAATTTATGTATTCTTTTAATTTATTTTGAAGCAATTTTTTATCAATCAAATTCAGGGTGTATTCAGAGACCATTGTTGGCGAAAGACTTCTGCTTAATGCAAATTCAACAACCTCATCATCTTTGTCGGCACATAATATTACACCTACACTTGGATTTTCGGTTTCTTTTTTCATTTCTCGGTCTAATGCTTCTAAGTAAAAATTCATTTTCCCGATATATTCAGGTTTAAATTCACCAATTTTTAACTCAAAAGCAACCAAACAATTAAATTCTCTATGATAAAAAAGCAAATCAATATAATAATCGTGATTACCTACTTGCACTCTGTATTCTTCGCCCATAAAAGAAAAATCTTTACCAATTTCTAAAATAAAAGATTTCAAATTGCTAACAATAGATTTCTGTAAATTATTTTCAGATAAATTTTTCGGAGTATTAAGAAAATCAAGAACATATTTATCTAAAAACAGACTTTGTGTTTGCTCTTTAACTCTCTGAATAGCAGGCAAATTATTTTTTTTAGAAAGCATAAAACGTTCAAAATATGCACTATCAATTTGCCT
>PDWI01007277.1_pt1 | contig 13533 bp, 9 predicted proteins | sample 1430891 | NCBI WGS metagenome assembly PDWI01 (sample SAMN01162508, study PRJNA174530) | Oral metagenome, whole genome shotgun sequencing project. | biome: Marine environment; feature: Marine mammal; material: Swab sample of the gingival sulcus; isolation source: swab sample of gingival sulcus...
GCTTCACCGCGCCCATCAACACGCTGGCAATTCCCTCAGATTCTTCTTCCTTGAGAATCTTTCCGGTAATCATTAACGCCCAGGTTGACGCATTGACCAATGAGGAGCTGGACTTCCCCAAGTGCTCACCCCACGATGAGGGTGCGATTTTATCCTCAATCAGTGCATCCATAGTGTCAGCATCCGGCACACGCAACAAAGCCTCTGCCAGACACATCAACGCAACACCTTCATCCGTGGATAATCCATACTCAGCAAGAAATGCTTCCATCAATCCCGGCTTGTCCGAGCGACGAATGTCCTCCACCAGCTTGGTGGCACGGACGACAATTTTCTCGCGTATGGCTGGCTCTATGGACGCAGATTGCATTAGATTTTGTAGTACCTGCGCCTCATCTGCTAACTCATTAGCTCGAATGTTCTGGCGGATTGTGTTGAGTGAACTCATGGCGACACCTGCTTAATGTAGATTGCTCTCCACTGTATCAGTTGAATAATATTCAGATTTCCTCTATTTTCCAAAAAATCAAACAAACAGACTTTTAAAATGACTAGAAAAAGGAAAAATGAAAAAAAATAGTAAATCTGGCAGGCAATTAGACCAGTACGACCATAATATTCTCAACATTCTGAGTCACGATGGACGCATCTCGGTGACTGACCTGGCGGATCGGGTAGGGTTAAGCAAAAGCCCTTGCCAAGTGCGCCTAAAGCGTTTACAGAGAGATGGTTACATCAAGGGCTTTCGAGCAGAGCTAAACGCGCAACTGCTGGGGCTAGAACATGTTGCCTTTACCGAAGTGAAACTGCGTGATACATCAGAAAAGAGCCTGAATGAGTTTAATCAGGCAGTACGCAAGATTCCTGAAATTGAACAATGCCACATGATTGCCGGTTCTTTTGATTATTTGATGAAGGTACGAACCAAGGATATTCAATCCTACCGACGTGTGCTGGGAGAGCAAATTTCAACGCTGCCCAGTGTGCAGAATACTTCAACCTATGTGAGTATGCAGGCGGTGAAGGAGATTGGGGTGTTGGTGGGGTAGTGGTACTTTGCCATGTACTCACGAAAACAACCAAGCCGCAGGAACTGCTGTAACCTTGCCGTCATCCCAAACCTGCACTCGTGGATCATTTGAGACCACTAGCGAATGCAACAAGGGCTTGTCGAGTATATCTTCCAGTTTGCGCAAATGTCGCGCATCTGACAGCGATACATTTTTAGTCATCTTGACTTCAATGGCGACATAACCACTTTCAAGCTCCAGCAACAGGTCAACTTCTTTGCCATCCAAGGTGCGCAGATGGTAGCACTCAATTTCTAAGCGATTGTTTTTAACCTGCTTGTAACATTCGGAAATAATGGCACTTTCAAACTCTCCTCCCGTCAACTCCCCCGTACGTGACAGCAAAATACGCTGCACGCCAGGGTCAAGAAAATGCACCTTTGGCGACTTTGACAGTCGTTTACTTTGGTTGCGAAACCAGGGCCGCAACAAAATGATTTGGTAGCTCACCTCCAGATAGTGCATAAACCGTTTTGCCGTGACATTGGTGATACCTGCCTGCCTAGCCAACGTGCTGACATTTAGCAGTTGTGAGGTTAGCGAGGACAGAGTTTTTTGTGCCCGAACAAAAGGCTCCAACTCCCTGAGATTAGCAAGGTCACGAATATCGCGTTGCAAATAGGTACTGACGTAATCACGTAGCCAATCACGTTTCTCTCGTTCTTCCAGTGAGTCATCAACAATCGCAGGCATTGCGCCGTAATGAAGGTATTGTTCAAACTCAACCTCTGCTTGAGCAAATTGCTGACTGGCTTGCGGAATACCTTGCAAGCAGGTGGTATCAGCAGGGTTATGCAGAAACTGCACAAGGCGGGACTCCCTGATTTCATCCTGCCACGAACTCGTTAATCTCTCAGGTAGTGTTAGCGGATACAACTCAATTAAAGCCGTTCTACCTGCCAAGCTCTCTTTCACCTGTTCCAAAAGGAGAATCTGACTCGACCCCAACAATACAAAGCGTGCATCCGTATATTCATCATAGACTGCTTTAACTGACTCAATGAGCTGAGGAAGTTTTTGTACTTCATCCAGAACCACCGCTGGATACTGCTGATGCCACTGTACGGCAGACATCGTGGCGTAGTCAGATCGTGTAACAGGGTCTTCAAGGGAAATGTAGTCAAAGTCAGGAAACGCTTCTTTTACCAGTGTTGTCTTCCCGGTTTGTCTGGCGCCCGTAAGTGTCGTGATACGCCCAAACTTGGAGGCAGATTTCTTTTGTAAGAATTTATAAACCGTTCTATTTATCATGATTTGAAGATTATAAGCATAAAATTTAATATCAACAATACAATATTACGCGCATATTTTTAGTTACTACTTATTTATGAACATTAAATGAATCAGTTGGTGGGGGTCTGCACCAAGGATACTCAATATCACCGACGTGCATTGGGGGGAGCAAATTTCAACGCTGCCCAGTGTGCAGAATACTTCGACTCATGCGAGTATGCAGGCAGTGAAGGAGATTGGGGTGTTGGTGGGATAACTTGGCTTGCTACAAACTATGTGCCACATCCACAATAAAACGGCGCATCCACCGATGAGCAGGGGTGTGTTGTAGCAAGGGACTCCATGCAATTTTCAGGTCAAACGGGGGGATTCTGAAGGGTGGCTCCTTAATGACAACACGTGGATTGCTACGTTGTAACTCCGCGGCACGAGATGGCAGTGTCACAATCAGGTCCGTATTTTCAGCCAGCAACATGGCTGCTTGATAGTGGCGTGTAAAGACCGTAATCCGGCGCTGTTTGTTGATAATTCTTAGTGCCTCATCCACCCAACCCAAGTGTTGAACATCATGCGGGTTCATGCCTACCCCAACGCCCATGCCTGTTTTGCTGACCCAGATATGCGGAGCATCCAGATAGGTGTCGAGGGTGAAGTTGTCCTGAAGTGGATTGTTTGCACTCATCAGGCAAGCAAAGCCATCTTTCCATACCTTTTTCTGGTGAAAAGACAGGGGAATGTCATCGAAGCGATTTAACACCATGTCCACCTTGCCTTGCTCCACATCAAGAAAGCTGACATCGCTGGGGGTCATCACATCAAGCACGATGCCGGGAGCTTGCTCACGCAAGCGGCTTAATACATGCGGGAACAAGGTGGCCTCGGCATAGTCACTAGCCATAATCCGAAAAAAATATTCTTCGCGGGTTTCATCAAATGCGGATTGTGGCTGCACCGCCATATCAATCTTTGACAACACATCCCGGACGACTGGTTGTAGTTCCTGAGCACGCTTGGTTGGCGTCATTCCTTCGCTCGTTCTGACAAGAATCGGATCATTGAACAGATCGCGTAGACGACGTAAGCCATTGCTCAGTGCGGGTTGGCTGAGGCCGAGGTGAACAGCAGCTCTTGAGACATTCCGCTCACGCAGCAGCACATCCAGATACACCAGTAAATTTAAGTCAATTCGTCCAAGGTCAACCATGAGTCAGCTACTACTATTTTTTTGGTGAATAATAAAAATAACCCTAATTTATTTCAATTATGCCGCAGTGCGGCATAGTATGGTAGCGACTTTTAAAGGCAGAGGAAGAATCAAATGTCACAATATCAAGATTATACGAAGCACGTTGCAGACCTTTGTAAAGAGGCAGGCAGCTCATGGGATGCGATCAACCCGGAATCAGCGGCTCGCATGAAGCTGCAGAACCGTTTCAAGAACGGTATCGACATCGCAAAATACACCGCAGACATTATGCGCAAGGATATGGCTGAGTACGATGCGGATTCTTCCAAATATACACAGTCACTAGGTTGCTGGCATGGCTTCATTGGTCAGCAGAAGCTGATTTCTATCAAGAAGCACTTTGGCACAACGGATAAGAAGTACCTGTATCTGTCCGGTTGGATGGTCGCGGCATTGCGCTCCAAATTTGGCCCACTGCCTGATCAGTCCATGCATGAAAAGACTACGGTTGCAGGCTTGATTGAAGAACTATACACCTTCTTACGTCAGGCAGATGCCCGCGTACTGGGTGGCTTGTTCCGCGAGCTGGATGCCGCCTCAGATGCTGATAAGCCTGCCATTCAGGAAAAGATCGACAATTTCGAAACGCACATAGTGCCCATTATTGCGGATATTGATGCCGGTTTCGGTAACGCGGAAGCGACTTACCTGATGGCTAAGCAGATGATCGAAGCGGGTGCATGCTGTATTCAGATTGAAAATCAGGTGTCTGATGAGAAGCAGTGTGGTCACCAGGATGGGAAAGTAACTGTGCCACATGAAGACTTCCTGGCGAAAATCCGTGCAGTACGTTATGCATTCCTTGAGCTGGGCGTTGACAATGGTGTGATTGTTGCGCGTACTGACTCACTGGGTGCTGGTCTGACCAAGCAAATCGCGGTTTCTCGTGAGCCGGGTGATCTTGGCGATCAGTACAACAGCTTCCTGGATTGTGATGAAGTGTCTCTAGACGATATGGCTAATGGTGATGTTGTCATCAAGCAAGGCGGCAAGCTGATGCGTCCTAAGCGTCTGCCTTCTAACTTGTTCCAGTTCCGTCCGGGTACTGGTGAAGATCGTTGTGTTCTGGACTGCATTACATCATTGCAGAACGGTGCGGACATGATCTGGATTGAAACCGAGAAGCCACACGTTGGTCAGATTGGTGGCATGGTAAGCCGTATCCGTGAAGTGGTGCCCAACGCGAAGCTGGTTTACAACAACAGCCCATCATTCAACTGGACATTGAACTTCCGCCAGCAGGTGTTTGATGCATGGTCTGAAGAAGGTAAAGACGTTTCTGCTTATGACCGTGATAACCTGATGTCTGCCGACTATGATGACTCTGAACTATCTGCTGAAGCGGATCGTCGCATCCAGAGTTTCCAAGCTGATGCTTCTCGTGAAGCAGGTATCTTCCATCACCTGATCACACTACCTACTTACCACACAGCAGCGCTGTCTACGGACAATCTTGCTAAAGAATACTTCGGTGAAATGGGTATGCTGGGCTATGTGGCAGGCGTACAGCGTAAAGAGATTCGTCAAGGTATTGCATGTGTTAAGCACCAGAACATGGCTGGCTCTGATATGGGTGACGACCACAAAGAATACTTTGCTGGTGAAGCTGCGTTGAAGGCGGCGGGTAAAGACAATACGATGAATCAGTTTGGCTAATCTGTTTTAGTATTTAAGTCGTGTATGTGAGGGGCGGGATTTATTCCGCCCCTTTTTTATTTACAGCCTCTCATTTGCCAGTAAGGAATCGTTTGCTCAGTGGCTTGAGAGCAGGGCGGCAGTCATTCCACGTCCGTTTGATACCTTGGATTCTCCTACCTTATGCTGTATTGTCATCGGTGACCATTGACCTGCTGATTGGGTTAGAGGCAGTGCCAGCTAACCTCGGCACACGCCAGTGGCGCCGGCTTTGAGCTGATTGTTCATGTTTCAACAAGTTCATATTGCCTCCGATCATACCTTGCCACTCGTTATTATGTGGCGGCACGCTATCGGGGAGAATCGCACTTAATGCACCGGATTACGGTGGAGGGGTGACTATAAATACAAATTAATTCAGATACTTAGCATTCAACAATATTGAATGTTAGGGCAGTTTTCGTCGTGGTAGTGATGACCTTTTTGTCACGCTGTGGCCGTAAGTCTGTCAACTCTAGGCCAGACTCAAAAATAATTTAAGGAGAGGAATATGTCGATAAAACCACCATTTACAAATCTGGATATCAAGACAACCGATTCCGGGTTTTATGAGGGAAACAGCCTGCCTGTTGCGCTCATTAGTAAAGTGATAATGGTTGCCTTGGTGCTCTGGGCACTGCTGCTACCTGAAAATGCCAACAAACTTCTCGGTGCCTGGAATGGCTCGTTGCTGAAAGGATTTAACAGCTTCTACGTTATATCTGTCGGTGCCTTTGCTTTCTTTTTATTCATTCTAGCCATTCTTCCATCCACAGGCCGGCGCAAGTTGGGTGTGGAGGGTGAGAAACCTGAGTTTTCGACATTCTCTTGGTTCTCCATGATGTTTGGAGCCGGTTTGGGTGTTGGTTTGATGGTTTATGCCACCGCAGAGCCAATGGGCTTATGGGGTTCAAATCCGCTGGTGTTATCCGGTCAAGTCACTGCTAACACAACAGAAGCACTGGGCTCCGCTTACCGTTACACTTTCCTGCACTATGGTTTCCATGCCTGGGCAATCTATGTCGTCACAGGCCTGTCACTGGCTTACTACGCCTACTCACGGGAAATGCCGCTCACCATTCGTACCGCATTAACACCATTGTTTGGTCGTCTCATGAACGGATTCATAGGCCATATCGTCGACATTTTGGGTGTTGTCGCGACCATTCTGGGTGTTTCTGTGACCATCGGATTCGGTGTTAGCCAGTTGGTTGATGGTGTTTACGCCATTACTGATATGACCTGGCTAATGGATATGGGTGGTGATGTGCCAAAACCTAGTACTGTAGGTTTAATTGCAGCTCTGTTAGCCATTATGTCTTTATCTGTTCTCTCTGCGGTTTCCGGCGTGGGTCGTGGTGTAAAATACCTGTCTAACCTGAACTTGGTATTATCCGTTATCCTGCTTGGTATTTTCATTGTCTTTGGTTCATTCGGCTTTGCCATGAGTACTTATGGCAGCGCACTGGTTGATTACGTGATTCATTTTGCTTACTTGTCGTTTGGCGCTTATGGCCCACTACCTCAGGCTGACTTTGTGGCTGCACTGCCAGACGCTGTAAAAGCCTTACCCGCTGCTGATTTGAATGCACTTTACAGCGGTGCAACAAATGCTTGGGGCTCACTCTCTGGCTTCCAGGAGAAACTACCAGAAGCATTTAAGGCGTTAGAAAATTCAGAAGCGTTAGCTGCTAGCGTCTATGAGACTGGTACTCAGGGTCGTCAATTCGGATGGCAGGCTGGTTGGACAACCTTCTACTGGGCTTGGTGGATTGCATTCTCGCCATTTGTAGGCTTGTTCCTTGCACGTATTTCTCGTGGTCGCTCAGTGCGTGAGTTTGTTGTTGGCTGCGTATTCGCACCAGCGCTGGTATGTTTTGCGTGGATGACTATTCTAGGCGCATCAGCGATTGATCTTGAGCTGAACGGAACGGCTGAAGGTGCAATTATCGCTGCAAGTACCACCAATAAACTGTTCGCAACACTGCAAATCATGCTGGCAGATAACGCTAGCTTGCTGTCTGGCATCACCATCATGTGTGTTGTTCTGATTCTGACCTTCCTGGTGACTTCCGCTGACTCTGGTATTTTGGTAATGAATACCATTATCTCCGGTGGTGAGCAGGAAACTGGCATCAAGCACCGCATTGTGTGGGGGGTAGTGATGACAGCAGTGATTGGAACCTTACTAATTGCCGGTGGCGGTGGCTTGGATGCCTTGAAAAACGCCATGATTATTGGTGCCTTGCCCTTTACCGTGGTGATGGTGCTAATGTGCATCGCATTGACTAAAGCATTAGTTCGCGACGGAATACGCGATAACGACGAAGGCAGCCAGAACTAATCTGCAACGCTGTTAGTGTCAGTCTGGCACCATCCCCATAAATGATTCATCGTGATTGATAATTTGTGGGGGTGGTGCTTTTTTATGTTGCATTACAAACCCTGAATAACAGCTAGCAACCCACTATTTCCATCACCATTGCGCGTGTGTAGTTGAAATAATTTTCAACGATTTAGGATTGACACGTCCCCTACTCAGCGTCCATGCTGAATGCCATTACTCAAAACACAGCGACAGATAAGGCTTATGACCCAAGATAACCATAACTATATTGCTGGCGAATGGATGCCAGGCGTTTCACAAATTGAAAACCGTAACCCTTCTGATCTCAGTGACCTGATCGGCATGTACGCACAAGCCGATGCTGCGCAACTGGAGCTGGCGCTGGATGCGGCGCACGAGGCAAAGCGTCAGTGGGGGAAAGTCGGTCTGGAACAACGTCAAACCATTCTTCATGCAATTGGCGAAGAAATGATGGCTCGTTCGGCAGAGCTGGGCGAGTTGCTGTCACGAGAAGAGGGCAAGCCACTGGCCGAGGGTAAGGGTGAGATATTCCGTGCCGGTCAGTTCTTCACATATTACGCGGCGGAAGTATTACGTCAAATTGGCGATACAGCAGACTCGGTTCGTGCAGGTGTGGAGGTACACGTCGCACGTGAGCCTGTCGGTGTGGTGGCGATTATTTCTCCGTGGAACTTCCCAACCGCGACCGCCGTATGGAAAATTGCACCAGCACTGGCTTTCGGTAACGCCGTTATCTGGAAACCTGCCAACATCGTCCCTGCATCCGCAGTCGCACTAGCAGAAATCATTGATCGCCAAACCAGCAAAGGCATGCCAAAAGGCTTGTTTAATCTGGTGATGGGTTCTGGTCGAGACATTGGTCAGCGTCTGGTCGAAAGTCCGCGTGTCAATGCCATTAGCTTTACAGGCTCTGTTGATGTCGGTAGACACATCGCACAATCTGCCGTCGGTAACTTCACCAAGCTACAACTGGAGATGGGTTCTAAAAATGCCTTGGCAGTCATGGACGATGCCGATATGGATGTGGCAGTTGCCGCAGCACTGGGTGGCGCATTTGGTGGTACCGGGCAGAAATGTACCGCTTCTTCCCGCTTGGTGGTTCACAGCGCCGTTCACGATGAGTTTGTCGAGCGCTTGGTCGCTGGCGCACAAGCGATGGTGGTCGATCATGCGCTAAAAGAGGGCACACAAATTGGCCCCGTGGTCAGCGATGAACAATTACAGCAAAACCTGAGCAATGTGGCACTAGCCAAACGCGAAGGTGCTGAGTGGATGTGTGGTGGTGAGCGTGTTGAGCGTGATACCGAAGGTTACTACATGACACCTGCGGTATTCATTGGCACTCATAACCAAATGCAAGTCAACCGTGATGAGCTATTTGCCCCCATGACGTGTGTAATCAAAGTGGACTCTTATGAGGAGGCACTGCACACCGTGAATGACACTCACTTCGGGCTAACTTCTGGCATTATCACCAACTCATTAGCCCGCGCCACACACTTCCGTCGTCACGCTCAAACAGGCTGTGTCATGGTGAATCTAGCCACAGCAGGTACGGATTATCACGTGCCATTCGGTGGTCGTGGTGACTCCAGCTACGGCCCACGCGAACAAGGCCAGTACGCTGCGGAATTCTACACCACCGTCAAGACTAGCTATATCAGTGCTGGCGAGCCGGAGTAGCCATGAACTTTCGCATCGACGGCTTGCAATATGCTAACTGGAGCGAGAAGATTTTCCGTGAAATGCGCGCCGGTGGGATGGATGCTGTCCATGTCACCACTGCCTATCATGAGAACTTCCGTGAAACCGTCGCCAATATTGAAGCGTGGAACCTGCTGTTTGAACAATATGGCGACTTAATTCTTCATGGCAAAACAGCCGCCGATGTGGAACGTGCAAAACAAAGCAACCGCACCGCCATTTTCTTTGGCTTTCAGAACCCATCGCCGATTGAAGATGATATTGGTCTGGTGGAGATCGTGCACACACTTGGCGCGCGATTTATGCAGCTTACCTACAATAATCAATCCCTGTTGGCGACGGGTTGTTATGAAGCCGAAGACTCCGGCATTACCCGCATGGGCCGTGAAGTGATTCGAGAAATGAATCGTGTTGGGTTGGTGGTGGATATGAGCCACTCTGCCGAACACTCCACACTGCAAGCCGCTGACATTAGTGAGCGCCCGATTGTGGTAACGCATGCCAACCCGTACAGTTGGCACCCAGCACTGCGTAATAAGTCCGATGAGGTACTCCGCGCCATCGCGCAGTCCGGCGGTATGTTAGGCTTTTCGATGTATCCGCACCATCTGGCTGACAGTAGCCACTGCACGCTGCAAAGCTTCTGTGAGATGATTGCCCGTACCGCCGATTTAATGGGCGTGGATCATATCGGGCTAGGTTCTGACCTTTGCCAGGATCACCCAGACTCAGTCGTGGAGTGGATGCGTGTCGGACGCTGGACAAAACAAATTGATTATGGCGAAGGCTCCGCGAGCGCACCGGGATTTCCCGAAATGCCGGAGTGGTTCGGTGGCAACGCCGATTTTCCGAATATTGAAACTGGTCTAAGACAGGTTGGCTTTAGTGAGACGGATGTTAACAAGGTGATGGGCAATAACTGGCATCGCTTTTTTGCGGAGAATTTTGGCCCCGTTTAATCTTGCTTTGGGAGTTAGCTAGCCGTGTTCAGAGTAACGACCACTATTTTTGCAGGTGTAAAAATGAAGGGTAACGACAGCCAAGCAACATCCCCTGAGCACAAGTATTTTCTCTCACCTGACACAGTGATGCGCCTTTCCCGCATGGGCAGCGCACATCAATCCCGCCTATCCTTTATGCGCACCCTATTGCGCCGTATGAAGCGTGAAAACTGGCAATTTGAACGCAGTATCTGGGAAGTGGATGAACAAGGCGTTGGCCGTGCGGTATACCAAGCCAAAGGCCCACAACGTACCTACTCGCTGGTGGCTTTCGCGCATGATTTACCGGATGAGTTACGTTCTGACCGTGTGATTGCCCAGGCATGGGATGCAACTTTTACCCTGTTCGATGGCGTCCCCACCGAGGCAAATTTACAACGGCTTGCCGAGAATGTGCCAAAACAGGAAGCAGGGCGCGTGTCTGCCTCTGAGCTATCGTTGTCACGGGCCAACCGTTCAGTGCGCTTGTTTGACTATGTAGCCAATACACTGGCCGAAGGCAAACAGCCCGACAAAGACAAGATTGAACGCGTCGGCTATTTGATGCGCACCACCGCCGTGTACGGCTCAGGAAAATTTGGCGCAGCAGACCGCGATAAAATTCAGGACAGGGAAGAGCTAGCAGGGCCGTTTCAGGCCGAAATGCTGTCGGTCTGGCTGACCCGCGCATTCACACTCGACTTGGTTGAGCACATGGCACAAGTTCGCGGGGGGGATCAAGCTGTCGTATTAGAACCAGAACTACGGCGCTGCTTTGGTGTAGGCAACTCAACCGGCCTTGGTATGGCACCTTTCATCGTCAACCACCCTATCTTGCTGAATAACTGGATTATGGCGCGTGAAACCGCACTGGCTCGTGTTCGCGAACTAGAAAAAGCAGAACCGGATGCCCTTGCAAGCTTCCAGCAGTTTTTAGCCCGTGCCACCATCAATGCAGAGCACTGGCAATCCCAACACCCGATTCAGCAGCCAAAAATTCAAAACCTACGGCAAGAGCTGCGGCAGTTTGCAAACGACTTCGCCACATTTGATACCTCGCAAGCTTATCCGTGGAATGCCTTGTATCAATGGACTGAACAACATTTTAGCGAAGAAACCCAAGAACAAATCGCCATGTTAATGCTGGAGCCATACCCAGAATTGGTAGACAACCTGACTGACAGAATGAGTGCCAACGAAGCACTACCCATGATTGATGCCTCCCTGTCACTTCAGGCCATGCGTAATTTGCTAAAGCAGCACTACCAATGGGCGCTGGATATGGACTTCTCCGAAAACACCAGCCGTAGTCGCTTTTGGTATGTCTCCGAGGAGAAACTGGAGCCACGCCTTGGCGAACGCTTTGATGAACCGGGTATGGAGCTGGAGCAGCCGCTGTGTGTTGCGTGGCATGTGTGGCAGTTAGACCAGACACTGGCAACAATTTGCGATCCAAAAGAGGCAAACAAAGCTGATAACAACGGCGAGCCTGACAATGGTCAACTGACTGGCAATTCCCGACTATCCGCATTCCTTTTAGCTCAGCCTGAATTCCGACACATTGTGCGTCGCGTCCAAATGGCTGCCAACTATCCGTATATGGAAATCCATGACAATCTGATTGATGCGGAAATGCTGCCCATTGACCTGCTCCGACTAAAACTATCCTTCTTTGGCGCAACCCGTTTCGATCCTCGCTCAGACCGATGGGTTCGGATTACCATGTTTCAACACGCACCGTTCCCCCACGAACTGGCCGAACAATCGGCTGATGACTGGGCTTATCCACCCTTGGCAGCCATATCATGATGTATTCTCTTAGCGAAATAGACGCACACTGTAAAAAGGCAACTCGTGGGGCTGGCTTTAGTTGGGGACACGCCGAAGAAGCAGGGAAGGCCGCACGTTATTTGGCAGCAGTGCAGTTACCGGGAGCAGCACTGCTAGCACAATATTTACCAGAATACTCGAAAAATGCACTGCACTTTCAAGCACCATCACTACGGACAGATGCAAGCGTAAGCGATGTAACACTGTGCCCGATTCAAACCGCAGCATGCCTTTGTGATGAGGCCGAGTTGCTAGGTGAGCACCCATTGGTATTAGGCAAGGTGGCTTATCCCTTGTTATTGCTACCTGCTTTGCAAATGATTGCAGCTAATAAGGGCTTGTTGCTGGATGTCTCTTGGGACGGGGTAAGACTTGTCTGTGACCAGACCGGCGTAATGGCTTTAGGGCAGGCTAATCTTGATACACCGCTGGCTAGTGAAGTGGTGGTGCGTGTATTAAACGGTGAAGAAGTCACCGGACGAGTTAAAGCAGCTGGGGTTTTAGGGCAGGATATTGATGAGAAATACTGGGGTACTCTGGCTGATCTGGCGCATAAAACTTATGTTCCGGCAACTGAAGAATCACGCAAAGGCGCAGGGCCAGCTGATTGAGACATTGACAAACCCTGACTAACCCTGCAAATTATCCAGAGCATGGACAATTTACAGGGTTGAGACCGTCAAACAACTACAAAAAAATGCCGCGTTGACATTGCTAATCAGCACAGCCTACCATGGGACTTGCTGCTGTTTGCAGTGCCTATCTGAATGTCCTTTACCGCCACTCTCGGCATCCACCCCTAAGAGGAACATACCATGATGAAAAAAGCCTTTATCGCCACACTATTGAGCCTTGCTGTCAGCACGACCGCTTTCGCAGCAAGATGGGACATGCCAACACCCTACGGTGACGGCAATCACCCAACACAGGTCGCCAACAGTTTTGCTAAGGAAGTCACTGAAAATTCCGATGGCAAACTGGAAATCAAAGTTCACTCCGGTGGCTCGCTCATCAAGCACCCTGAGATTCACCGTGCGGTTAAGTCTCGTCAGGTACAGCTTGGTGAGGTGTTTGTTGGTCGTTTGGGTAACATTGACCCGATTTATAAGTTGGACAACCTGCCGTTTCTGGCAACAGATTTTGAATCCGCTAAGAAACTTTACGCAGCTTCAAAAGAAGCCATCAGCAAGTCGCTTGAGAAAGAAGGCCTAACCCTGTTGTACACCGTGCCATGGCCAGCTCAGGATCTTTACACGAAGAAAGCTGTGAAAAGTCTGGCTGATTTAAAAGGGCTGAAAATGCGCTCCTACAGCCCAACCACTTCACGTTTGGCAGACTTAATGGGCACGACACCGGTTAATGTGCCATTTAGCGATGTCGCTCAAGCATTCACTACCAGCACCATCGACGGCATGATTACTTCCCCCA
>PDWI01007278.1_pt1 | contig 13531 bp, 12 predicted proteins | sample 1430891 | NCBI WGS metagenome assembly PDWI01 (sample SAMN01162508, study PRJNA174530) | Oral metagenome, whole genome shotgun sequencing project. | biome: Marine environment; feature: Marine mammal; material: Swab sample of the gingival sulcus; isolation source: swab sample of gingival sulcus...
TTCCAGTATCCTTTTGCAAAAACACTGAATAAAATACAAGAAATTAGTGTGATAAATCCCACAAGTAAGTATTTTGGTTCACCAAAGTCTGGTGCGCCAAATCCACCACCGAAACTATTTACGCCGACATTTAGCAGTGAAAATCCGATTGCGGTAACAACGCAAGCGGAGACGATGGGTGATACAAGTTTTTTCCAGTACTTATAGGTTAGTCCGAGCAGTCCTTCTACGATACCGCCGACAATAACAGCACCCATCATCGTTTCAAAGTTATAGGTTGCTGCAATAAAACATAGTGTGCTTACAAAAGTAAAGCTGACACCCATGACAACCGGAAGTCTTGAGCCAATTTTCCATATTGGATAAAGCTGTATTAGTGTACCGAGTCCTGCAATAAACATTGCGCTTTGTATGAGTAGCGCAATTTCCAGTTCAGTAACGCCAGTGCTTCTACCTGCAAATTTTGCAGCGCCTGCGATGATAATAATTGGTGTCAAATTGGCGACGAACATTGCTAAAATGTGCTGGATCCCAAACGGAATTGCCTTTAATAGAGGAACTCTGCCGTCCAGATTGTAAATGTTGTCCATGCTTACATTCTGTTTTTTGCTTTCCATGTATGATGATTCTCCTTTTTGATTACTCTAATTTATTTTCCAAAGACAATTTCGCCAGTTTTCGCGTCCATACTTTGGATGATGGCGAGCGATTCTACTTGATATCCATGTTCTCTGATGACTTTTCCACCTTGCTGAAATCCCTTTTCGATAACAATGCCAATGCCTTCAATGCTTGCCTTGGATTGCTGAATAATTTCAATCAACCCACGCATTGCGTATCCATTTGCTAGAAAATCGTCGATAATTAAGATTCTATCCGTTGGTTGAATAAACTGCTTGGCAACAATAACTTTATTGGTTACCTTATGAGTGAAACTTTCAACTTCCGTTTGGTAGATTTCACCGTTAATATTGATGGATTTTGCTTTTTTCGCAAAAACAACAGGAACATCAAAATGCCTCGCAGTGATTGCTGCGATACCGATTCCTGAAGCTTCTATTGTAAGTATTTTGTTGATATTTTTATCTGCGAATCGTCGCTTGAATTCAGCGCCAATCTGTTCGAACAAAGAAATGTCCATTTGGTGATTTAAAAAACTGTCGACTTTAAGTACGTTACCTTCTTTCACAACGCCATCTTTTAAAATTCTTTCTTCTAAAAAATTCATTTCTTCTTCACCCCCTTCGTATTGGGTCATTCTGTTTCTACGGATTTTGAACCTACAACCTGCAGGGTCACGCTTCTATTAGCTCTAAACAAGAACATTCCCTTATACTCAATTCCGTATTTTCAGAATGTAAAAGTGTTGAAGAAACCTAATTCTATCAAGATAATACATAGTACAGATATTTACGGTATCTGTGTAGAAACTCCCTAACCATATTAAAGGGATTATACGGATAATATTCAACTATATTTTATCACAATGAGTGGAAAATACGTGCTAAAAAAGCATAATATTTTGATGAAAATTTATAAATAAATTATTTGGTGATTTGAAGATAATAAATCAAGTTAAAGATATTATTTCATTTGTTTTGTTTGTGTTTAGTTGTATTCGTTGCAAAAGCTGGTACGATTTTAATATGATTTTGATTTTAAGAAATGATTGGTCTGTATGCATAGGAAATGGCAATTTGGAAATTATGCGATTTTTAGGTATAATGAAAATATTGAAACGGAGACAAATTTAATTGTTTGATATTGCGTTTTTTACTGCTAATATATGTTGAATAAAATTCATAATAGCTTATTGGCTTTATAGATTCTGTGGAGGGTAACTTGAAGTTAAAGAAAAAAATGTTATTGGGTGTTTTGAGTTTGGTTGTCGTGTTTATAGTGTTGGTTGGTATTGTTATGTACATTGAACTGATGCAAAGTACTGAAGAACTGGTTGTTGAGCGTTTAACGGACCAAGTGAAAAGTATGGAAGCGGTTATTCGGCAGTATGAAAAAAATGGATACTCAGAGGAAGAAACAAGAGATGTTCTTAGAGATATGTTATATGATTCCAATAAAGAATTTCCTAAAAATCTGAAGGTAGATCTCAATGGGAAAGGTTTTGTTTTTATATTGGATAAGAGTGGAACCAATATTGTTCACCCAGCATTAGAAGGAAAAAATTTGGTGGAAAAGAAAACGGGCTTCAAGAAAATTTTTGAGCAAAAAAGTGGAATGGATAAATATATTTCACCTAAAAATGGAGAATGGAAGATAACGGTTTTTTCAAATGATGTGCCTTATGAATGGATCGTTTGTTCAACGGCGTTCAAAGACCGAATTATTAAAGATAAAGTTATGAGCGTTATGAAGACTAATATGATTGTGATGTTAGTAGTTGTGTTTGTTTTTGCATTTAGTATTTCGCTATTTATTTCACATATTACAAAACCGCTTGTGAGAATTACTAAAAAATTAGATGAAGTAGCGTCTGGAGAAGGTGATTTAACAGCCCATATAGAAGTTCGTTCAAAGGATGAAATTGGGGATATCGCCAAAGCTTTTAATCGCTTTTTGGATACCATTCGTGAGATGATTATTGAAATATCGAATTCGAGCTCAAATTTAAATGAAATTTGTGTTTCTCTGGAGCAGGCATCTGGAGACGTTCATGATGGGTTTGATAGGCTATATGGCGTTGTTTCCAATACATCAGAGGGCGCAAAGATACAGTTCGAAGATATTATGGAAACCGCTAAAACGCTATCGGAACTGGGTGATGAAATTACTCAAATCCATGATGATTCTAATGCAATGAAAGATGGAACGAAAAAAATAAAGAGTGTAAATGATGTCAGTAAAGAGAGCATGTTGAAGCTACAGGAGACCAATAAAGAGAATTTAGAGGCATCTCACGAGGTTCGTGACGCAATCATTGATTTAAAAGAGAAAGTGGGAATGATATCGGAGTTTCTTGAAGTGATCAATGGAATATCAAATCAGACGAATCTACTCGCTCTCAATGCCTCAATAGAAGCGGCACGTGTCGGCGAAGCTGGTAAAGGCTTCTCCGTAGTGGCAAATGAGGTTTCTAAATTAGCCGAAGAATCAAATGCTTCTTCTGCTGAGATTTCTACTATAGTGGACACCATTCAGAAACAAGTTGCAGAGACGAATAATTTGATGGAAAAAGTGTTTGTGCTATCTGGAAATCAAGCGGAAGCGGTTGAAAAGTCGCAGGAAGATTTTGCTAGTTTATTAGACCTTCTTGATGAAATGCTTCATCGTGTGAATGGTGTAGACAGTAAAATGGTAAGTGTTGATGCGCATAAAGATGAAATCGTTTTGGCGATGGATAAGGTGGCTGATGTATCTCAAAAAATGGCAGATTCTACCAATGAGGTGCTTGAAATTTCGAATCAGTTTAGCATAAGCGTTAAAAATATTGCGGATGATTCAACAAGGTTGCGTGAATCCAGTGATAAATTGGTGGGAATGATTAGCCGATTTAAATATTAGGAAGTGATGTTTTGGCATTGATGATAATGGTAAGCTAAAAGCCCCACCAAGTTAGTGGAGCTTTTAGCTGGAGTATTATTAGGTTTTATGTTGTTGGGATTAAGCGTTTAGCTTTTGGGTTATTTATTTAATTCCCTTGATTTTGATAATGTATTTCACATTTTGTTTTGCGCCTTCGTAGTTTTCAGAGAAGTACATATTGTCGTCGGCGAATGCCTTTAATTCTTCTTGTATATCGCTGATTTTTTCAAGGTCTTTTACGAATTTGCTGGAATCATTTTCGGTATTGTTTTCCATCGCGTTAGCAACGCTGTTGTTCATTTCATTTGCACCGTTTACAAGGAGACTTTCCCCGTTTTTTAGCGCCTGGTTGTTGCTTGCAAGTTTTGTCATTCCTGTACCAAATTCATTCATAGAAACGGCGAATGGTGTGATTCCTTGATTGTAGAATTGATTAATTCCAGCGTCGTATTGTCCAAGACCTGCTATATACTGAGCAGCGCCCTCGCTGAATTTTTTAGCGCCCTCGTTTAGAGGTGCAGCCCCTTGTAAAAGAGCGTCCGAAGCAGCAGTCAGTTGTTTAGATGCTCCCGATAGTTTTTCTTTTGCGCCGGCAAGTGATTGGCTACCAGTGGCAATTTTACTCGTTCCATCAGCGATTTGACCAGTAGCAGCCGAAAGTTCACCAAGTCCAGCAGCTACTTTTTGATATCCACCTAGTAGAGCGGCTAGTTTTGTAGCGCTGTCGCTATTAGCCATTGCTTGTAGTTTGCTGTTTGACGTATTAATCATCTGATTTAAGCCGGCTTTTTGCTGTTTTAAGTTGGCAATAAGTGCATCGGCAACTGCTTTGTTTTGACCTTCTAAATTCATGGAAGTAAGCGCCGCGATTGTGCCATCTGTTCCTTTTAGCATTTCGTTGTATGCTTGAACTTGGGCTTGAAGGGAAGTAGCAGCTTCTTCTTGACTATTTTTGATAGCAGTAGCCATTTGTTCGAAATTTTGGTTGGCGGTATCAATTCCAGTCTTTAGCTGTTTCGTAGCAGCATCTGCTTTTTTTGCGCCTTCTGCTAGTGTTGCAGATTTTGTGACAAGTGTGCTAACGCCGTCAGCAACTCCTGCTGCACCTTTCGCGAACTCATTTGCACCTTTGGCAAACTGATCACTTCCCTGTGCAAATTTGCTAGATCCTTCTGAAAAAGCAGTAACACCTTTTGCAAATTCTTCGCCACCTGTTTTTATCTGTGTGAATCCTCCTAGTAGGGCGCCAGCTTTTTCTTTCAGTGTCTGTGCTGCTGCATTTAGTTTTGCAGAGCCCTGTGAAAGTTTTGTTGTGCCGTCTAGGTATTGATATAGTTTTGCTGCAAATTCAGATTGACCAGAGCTTAGTTTTTCAGTGCCTTCTTTTAGCTCGTCCGCACTATCTTTAAATTCACCAACTTTTTCGGACACTTTATCTAAATCATCGATTTTGGCAACGTTCGGAATCTCATTAGTCGCAATAAACATCATTGATTCAAAAGAAAATTCGCTAGCATCCGCTTCAATAACAATGGTTGAATCAATTTCGTTTAAGGTGTCCATCAATTCGTCTGATTCGAAGTTGAAATTCTCCGACATTCCTGGTGCACTCACAAAGCTAATGACTTGATTTTTTGCATCGTTCATTAGTTTTCCGTGGTTTATTTTTACGTTTTTAAAGTTATCGGTTGGCAGGTTGATTGTTCCTACAATTGCGATAGGAAGATACAGTGTTTCTTCTTTGCCAGCCAGTGTCACTTTTTTTGTCATATTGTTTTTGAATGAAATCTCCATTCGGACTTTTCCGAATTTTCCAAGCATTTGCTCAGCAGGAGTTTCTTTTCCATCAAGGAAATATTTAATTTCAATCTCAAATGGGAGCGTTTTGTTTGTTGTTCCGCGGTAGTACATGTCAGAGACTGCTGTTTTGAACTCGATGTTGCCGTTTGAAAGTGTGATTTCGTCATTTCCCTTGATGTTTTTAACGTTGTTTAGGCTTGATTTTTGTTTTACATCAATGCTTCCAGAGGTTGTGTGAAGCCAAGTGCTTACAATTTCTTTTTCTACTTCACCACTAGGTGTTGTGATGACATATACATTTTCCTCTTTTTCATATTTGCTGCCATCTGCAAATGCAAGGCTTGAACTAAGTGTCAAGGAAATCGCTAATGCGATGCTACATATTTTTTTGAATTGTTTCATACATTTCTCCTTTTTATTTTAATCGTTCCCGTTTTGTAGGGAGTTTCTTGTTTTTCTAGTATCAAATAAAAATGATATTTACTTCGAAAATGATACTTACTTTGAATTTCTAAAAGAATTTCGAACCGAATCTGCAGGGAGCAGAGCGACTGAAGCCCTAGGTGAGAAATTACTTTTAGAAATTCGGTTTAATCTATAGATTAGCATTATATGGATGTTAAAGCATTAAATTAAGAATTATCTTACGCGTTTTTCTTAATCTTATCCACAATACTGGTTTCAAAGTTTCTGCTGGTTTTATTGATAACCTTTTCGCTGATAATTAGGATAGAAGGTAGTAATAGGATAATAACCAACATACTGATAATTGCTCCACGTGCCATCATTCCACAGAGGGAGCTGACCATTTCCATATCGGATATGATTTCTACACCGATTGTCGCAGCGAAGAATGCCAAGGCGCTTGTTACGATTGGACGTGCAGCAGTTCTGACCGCCACTTCCATTGCTTTTTTGGTTTCAAGTCCAAGTCGGATTTCTTCGCGGAATCTTGTTGTTAGAAGGATTGCGTAGTCAATGGTTGATCCCAGTTGGATGGTTCCTACCACAATAGAGGAAACGAATGGAATCGTGGTGTTTGTGTAGAACGGAATCGCCATGTTGATGAAGATTGCAAGTTCAATCGATAGTACGAGCAGCACTGGGATTGATAACGATGTGAACACCAACATAATAATGATAAATACCGCGATAATGGAGTAGGCACTGACGCGGTTGAAATCCACATCGGCGATTTCCATAAGGTCTTCTGTGAGTGCCCCTTCTCCGGTTAGAAGTGCGCCTTCATCATACTGTTTAATGACGGTTTTTAGTTCTTTTAATTGTTTTGCCATATTTTCTCTGGCTGCTTGATATTCAGAGTTGATGACGATTAGTTTGTAGCCACCCCCTTCAAATTCGCTGACGATTTTATCAGGTAGTGCAAAGTCGGGAATCATCGGCCCGATAAAACTTTCTTTTGCAAGCACTTGGTTGATCCCATCTATTTTTTCGATTTCAGCAACCATTTTGCTGATTTGAAAGTCTTCGGTTTCTTTGCGAACGAGTAAGAAGTGGGTCGTCGTCATTTTGTAGTCTTCTTTTAGTTTGTTTGTTGAAACAATTGAAGGCAGGTCTTTGGGGAGTGAATCGTCAAGATTGTAGTAAACGCTTTTATTTGCTTGTCCGTAAATTGCAGGAACAAAGAGTATCAAAAATACTGCTGTGAGTATTTTGTAATGTTTACTGACAAAGGCAGCTGTTTTATTGAAGCTAGGCATTAATGTCTTATGTTTGAATCGGTGAATTGGCTTGTCCATTACGAGAATTAACGCAGGTAGGACTGTTATGGTACAAATTAGACCGAATACAACCCCTTTCGCCATAACGATACCAATGTCTTTACCGAGGCTGAGTTGCATTGCGCAAAGGACTAGAAAACCTGCGATAGTAGTCGTTGAGCTACCTGTGATTGAAATAAAGGTTTTGCGGATGGCTTCTGCCATTGCTTCGGTTTTATGCTCCATATTTTTAGTGCGTTCTTCTTCATAGCGGTGCATAAGGAAAATAGAGTAGTCCATGGTGACACCGAGTTGTAGTACTGCCGCGATAACTTTTGTAACATATGAAATATGTTCAAACATGATGTTTGTTCCGAGGTTGAAAAGAACAGCATATCCAATACTTATTAGGAAAATGATTGGAATGAGAGAGGATTCGTTGGTAACCGCCAATACGATAGCGCATAGAGCGACTGCAATTATTGTATAAATTGGCGCTTCTTTGTCGGCAATATCTTTTGTATCCTTTACAATAGCTGCCATTCCAGCAAGGAAAGTATCTTTTCCCGCTATTTTTCGAATTTCAGCTATGGCGTTTTGCGTTTCGCCTGACGATGCTGTGTTGTTGAATTTAATGATGATAAGCGTTGTATCTCCGCTGTAAAAAGTTTTGACGATTTCATCAGGCAAAATTTCTACGGGTACGGTAATATCGACTAAATCGCTTACCCAGATTGCTTTGTTGACGGATTCAACTTGTTCAATTTTCTCTTTGAGCGCTTCGACATCTTTTGCCTCCATTCCCTCAAGGATTAGCATGGATGTCGCTGAGTTGGAAAAATCTTCTTCCAAAACTACTTGACCCTTTGTCGAGTCGAGATTTTCAGGAAGGTATGTGAGCAAATCATAATTTACTTTTGTGTTTATAAATCCTAAAATTGCAGGGATTAAAAGTAATGTTGCCACGATTAATACCATTACTCTGTGATTTGATATAAATAGACCAAATCGTTTCATTATACTGTACTCCTTTCTTTTTTTGACTTTTAGTCTAGTATTTTTTTGACGATTTCAAATAGGACGGGCTTCATCTCATCAATAGGTGAGGGTTGCTCTAAAATAATGCTGCTGTAACAAACAGATCCCAGTGTTTCGATGATGATAAAGATAACCTGTTCTGCTTTTTTTTGTGAGTAACCGATTTTTTCAAGGTCTTCGAAGATGATTTCACGGAATTTTTTGAGGTTGGAAAACGAGTCGTCGGTTTCAATGGCTTCCACAAATACGCCCCATGACAAATTTTTATCAATGAGTTTAAGCATATCTTTATTGTCTTTCATAAACTCTATTACGTAGTCGAGAATAAATAGGGTTCGCTCAGAAACAGTGCCTTTTGGAAGTTTGACGGATGCATCAATAGCCATCGATAATACTTCTGAACTTTTGTGTAGAATGATGCTATTTAGCAAATCGTATTTGTCTTCGAAGTATAGGTAGAATGTTCCTTTTGCAATTCCGGCTCTCCTCGTAATAGAACTTACGCTGACGTCATTGACACCATTTGCTACAAACAAATCGTATCCCGCACGAAGCAGGGTTTCACGCTTCTGTTCTTTTTTGGCTTCAAGCCTTGATAATAACATGTTGCCTCCTTTCTTAAAACTTTGAATCGAGTGATTTAGGTTTGAGCAAGTTGGGTAAAAACTTGAATGTTGTACTGGTAAAACCTAAACTGACCAAAAGTCATTTCGGAGTATAACACATAAATGACCGTTGGTCAATATTTTTTGAATTATTTTTTGAAAATATTTTTAAGTGGTGTAGAGTGATTGAAATTTTGTTGTTAAATTTATAAAAACCCATTGTATCATGCGTATTTTATGCGTATAATATAACTAAGAAGGATAGAATATGAAGAGAAAAGATTTAATTAAATTACTTGAGAAAAATGGTTGGGTTCTTTCAAGAAACGGTGCAAAACATGATGTTTATAAAAAAGGAAAAACAATGGAAATAATACCAAGGCACCGTGAAATTGATGAATATCTTGCAAAAACAATTATAAAAAGAAGGGGGTTGAAGTAACAATTAATTTAATTATTTGTTGCTAATAATGTAATGAAAAAAGTGTATCCTATTGTTATAGAAAAAGGAAAAAAATATTTGGTGGTTCATATTCCTGATTTTGATATTAGTACGCAAGGATTTGATATTCCAGATGCAATTGAAATGGCGAGAGATGCTATTGGTATCGTAGGGTTGGAATTAGAGGATAATCAAGAAGAAGTACCAAATGGAACAGACTTGGAAAATATTAATGTAGGTAGTAATCAGATAAAGACTTTAGTTGATGTAGATTTTTCAGTCTATAGAAGGCAGAATGATTTAAGAACGGTTCGAAAAAATTGTACAATTCCTTCGTGGCTTTGTTATGAGGCGGAGCAACATAATATTAATTTTTCGAATGTTTTACAAGAAGCGCTGAAAGAAAAAATAGGAATAAAATAAAACTTAAGGGAGTTTCTAAACACTGAAATCACCCTATAAGTTTATTCGTAGCGATACGGAGTTCTAACTAAGTTTTCTCCGATCACAGTAGTTCGTATTATAAAGTTGTGCTAAAATTGTTATATTTTTTTGTGATGGCAAGTATTTCGGGTGCTTTTTCTCCTTGATTGTGCATGCTGAAATAGACGGCATGGTATTCTAAAGCAGGGAGAGTCTTGCTAAACGCCAGTAGTGCTTTTTGTTCTTCTGCGCCTTCTGTGTGTCCAGGGTACATTGTGATGGTCACAATCCCACCGGTTTTAATTAGGTCAAGCGCTTTTTGTACCGCGATGATGGTGTCTTCTTTTTTTGTGGTGATGGTTCTGTCTCCATTTGGGAGATAGCCAAGGTTAAAGACGATGGCAGAAATAGGGGAAGGGGAAGACGCAGAGTTGTTAGATGTGAAAGTTATACTAGAACTTTTATCTGACAAATTGGTGTAATTATCTGTGAGAGTAGCAGTATCAAGCTCGGTATTGGTTGTTTTTTGAACTTTAAAACCAATATATTTATCTAAATTCACAAAATTATCATTAATATATTCTACATTTTTAAAACCGTTTTCCTTTAGAAGTTTTTCGGTAGTAGTGAGTGCCTTCTCTTGGATGTCAAATGCAAGGACGCTTCCATTTTCGCCAACGGCTTTTGCTAGTTTTAGTGTGTCTTTTCCGTTTCCTGCGGTTGCATCAATGACGGCATCACCTTCGTTTATATATGCCAGCGTGATGTGCATGGCAAGTTCGGTTGTTTTCTGTAGAATATTCATTCTGTTTAATCCTCCATATTTTGTCCAATTAGTAGATATACAATTGCTCCGAGTGGTGCCATAATAGCGACCATCGCCCAGATGATTTTCCATTCTGAACTGCGGTGTCGCTGTTGGATTAAAATATTCTTTACTGAAATAATGATCAACGTGATTTTAACAATCATAATGAGAAGTGGAAAAATCATAGAAATACCTGCCATTCCTAATCCGATTCCGTAACCAGTATAATCCATATATCCTCCTGTTTTTTGATGTTTTCTGATAATATTATAATATTTTTTAAAATTCAGGACAAGCGGATTTGAAGTAAGAAAAATGCTCATAAAAAGGGTAGGATTTAGCAGAATTCTTCTTTGGCATCATGACCCAGTGCATTCCGAATTCTCTAAATCCCTTCTACCTTGAACTTCGATCGCTATGTTCCTTGTATAAGTGGTTCGAAATTCTTTTATAAATTTGTTTTAAATATTTAAATATGTGTTATTATGAAAAAAGAGAAAAAGAGGAAGAATGATGAATTTAAAAAGAAAAATTGTGTTGGCGTCCGCGTCTCCGAGGAGAAAGGAATTGTTGGAGCGAGTAGATCTTGTTCCTAAGGTGATAATGCCAGCGGATATTGACGAGGATATTAATGAAAGTGATCCCGAGAAGCTTGTGATGGAACTTTCGAGGTTGAAAGCAGAAGCTGTGGCAGAGCGGTTTTCGGGAGATGAAATTATTATTGGGGCGGATACTATTGTTGTTTGTGGTGCTAAAATCTTAGGAAAGCCAAAAGACCGCGAAGATGCTGGGCGAATGATTCGGCTGATGTCTGGTAGGAGCCACTATGTTTATACTGCGGTGACGATGATTTTTAAGGGTAATCAGAGTGAAGCAGAAAAATCTGGTGAGATAGTTTCTAGTATGCAAGTATCTGAAAAAGAGAAAAATAAAGCGATTGGGGAATATTCAAAATCTCATAATAGAGTAACTTTTTTAGAAAAGACCGAAGTGTTTTTGTATCCGATTTCGGAGGAAGAAATCACTGATTATGTCAGCACAGGCGACTCCGATGATAAAGCTGGAGCGTATGGGATTCAAGGTCATTTTGTGAAATTTGTAAAGGAAATCAAAGGCGATTATCACAGCGTGATGGGACTTCCTGTGGCGCGAATTTATCAGGAGCTGAAGGCTAAGTTTAATGATGGAAGCATTGAATAGTTCAGTTAAATACAATAGTTATTTTGTTGTGATAGAGGGCAATGAGCTTATTTTAAGGTTAATAAAATACGACTTTGGAAATGAGCAGGAGCTCCCTTTTTACTGGTATGAAATTGTCCATAAGGTCACTGATAAAGTGGTGGGTAAGATTAGTATTCGAATTGGAAATAACTATCATTCATATTATAACGGGCATATTGGTTATGAAGTTGATGAGGAGTATCGTGGGCATAATTATGCTTATAAAGCGGTACGAACGGTGCTCAAAGTCGCAAGATATTACGGTGCGAAGTTTATCTATTTAACTTGTAATGATGATAATGTGGCTTCCTATAAAATTATTGAGAAATTAGGGGCGCAGTTGGTAGAAAAGCTTGTGCCTCCAAAAGATTATTTTGGTTACTATGAAGGAATTCCATTGAAAAGAATTTATCGCTTGGAACTATAAGGTGTTTGAAGTTCAAATTGTATAAAATAACGATATGGCAATAAAGGGAAGTGCTGAATAGAATTAAAAAGTTTATAAAACTCGAATAAAAATGGTGGAAATACACCTAAATTATGTGTAAGGAATAGGAATTCACAATATGAAAAAGGTAAGTGTTAAAACGGTAATAAATGTTCCGATAGAAAGGGTTTGGGAAGTGCTGACTGACATTAGAGGTTATTCTACTTGGAATCCCTTTGTTTACGAGGTGTCTTCTGATAAGGAGATGCCATATATTGATTGTAATATGGTGTTTTATGTTCGTTTTAGCAATGGAAAAGAAGTAACAAGCAAAGAGTATGTCACTGAATTTAAACCACCTCAAATGACGGATGGTAAGGCGTTATGGGTGTATCGTTTTGATGGATTTATGCATAAGATAAATATGGTACGGGCGACTCGAACGCAAACGCTGAGGGCGTTATCCAGTAACACCACGGAATATTCATCGGAAGAAGTGTTTTCAGGTTTTGGCGAACTATTTTTGCCTTTAAAAGAAGTGAAAAGAGGGTTTATAATACAGGCTGATGCACTTAAAAAAGTTTGTGAATCGGATGAAGTCACGTTGCTTTCAAAATAATAAAAATTTGAAAGTTTCGAAAGCCGCTATAAAGGGACATAGCGTTTAATAAAGAATTTTAGAGAAAAATGCCGGAAAAATGCCGGAAGTTTCTCGATTGAAAAATCTCGTAAAAACACTTATAATAGTTGTAGTTGAATTAATAGGGACTCTATCGGATTAATTTTGTGTGATAGTAAGTATCAATTATTATACATATGGGATTAAGTTTAAGAGAAAACTTTTAGGTGGAATGATATGAAAGAGATTGATATTGATATAGATAAATATGCATATATTATTGAATGGTCTGAAGATTTGGGTAAGCATATATCAACTTGTTTGGAGTTTCCTCTGTTAAATGCTAAAGGGGAGACTCAGGAAACAGCACTACATGAAATAAAAAAACTTATTGCACAAACCGTTGAATGGATAATAGATAAAAACGAGCAGTTGCCAGAACCTCTTTATTTGAAGAAATACAATAAAAATGTGAATGAATTGTCTGGAATAGAAAATAAAGATGTTTTAACTGGGCTATATAACAGAAATTATTGTAAAAAGTTGCTTAAAGAGCATGCTGCAACAGAAACGGCTTTTTCTTTTATATATTTTGATATCGATGAATTTAAGACAATAAATGACGTTTTAAATCATGAAATAGGTGATGAAATTTTACAAGTAATATCAACTTCTATATTAAATGTTTTAGGTGATGATGCATATTTATTTAGGTTAGGGGGAGATGAATTTGGATGTATAGTTTCGAAAAAAATATCCGACATTAGTGCTGAGGAGTGCATTGATAGATTATTGTCTGTGTTTAATGAAACGATTTATTTGGAAACAGTAACTGTAGATATAACAATTTCTTTAGGGGCGGTTTATTATCCTCTACATATTACAGA
>PDWI01007279.1_pt1 | contig 13531 bp, 11 predicted proteins | sample 1430891 | NCBI WGS metagenome assembly PDWI01 (sample SAMN01162508, study PRJNA174530) | Oral metagenome, whole genome shotgun sequencing project. | biome: Marine environment; feature: Marine mammal; material: Swab sample of the gingival sulcus; isolation source: swab sample of gingival sulcus...
AGGGAGGGAACAGCAAATCTTTTTACAGAAATGCTGTCATGGCAATCAAACCCCTCTTTCAAGCTTGGAGCAACAACGGTAACTTTTGTATGATGGCTTAATGCCGCAGCAAAATCTGCGACAAATGAACCTGCTGCTTCCTGGCCTTTGCTGAGACTTGGATCAGGGTAAGATGTTGTGCAGATCAAAATATGACGTTGTGGTAGTGACATAAATGTTTAATTCTTGCGATTATCCATATCGCTTCTCACCTTCCATATCTGATAATATGGTTGATGCAGCTCCACTGGTGAAAAATATCTGGAATCGTAGTCTCCATTGCGCCAGAATAGGCGGTTGCTCACGCTCTCTGCCATATTCTTATCCCATAAGAACATAATTTCTGCCGGCAGGTTGATATCAAAGGTATACTGGCCTTTTGTTGTAAAATGCATTGAATCTTTTGAGGGGAGTTGGCTCTCTTTTAACGAATACTCTTTTTCTTGTATGGCTTTTGCGGAAAGGGTTGCTGCTGTTCCATCTGTCGTTGTTATTGTTAGCTCCGATAGTTGCAACGGGCCAGCAGCAAAAGATGGAAGATAAAGTTTTAGAAAATCGCCTTTTTCAATATGAAGATTCCCCCCCCTTGGTAGTTTGCCTTGTAATAATCGTATCTTGTTCTCTTTTGAAAGTAGAAGAGTTGCTCCCGGTAGTAATTTTTGCCCGTTTTTCTTTTTGCTATTCCAGGATCCAAAGAAGTGAATCCAGTGGCTGTTGGTTTGGCGCATATCAAGAAAAAGATAAATCGTTCTATTTTGTTTTGGAAAAAGGAGCTGTTCTATCTTGTCTTTTACCGTATCAGTAAGTTGTGGGTATATTTGTTCTATTTTTCCGGGGCCAGCAGCTAAAATTTTTTGCAGTACTTTTTCTCCATCAAGGCCGTTTTTTTCGGCGAGTTGGAAAAATGTATGTATTCCTGTTTTTCCTCGTGAAATATAAAAATTCATATAATTGGCGGCAAACCTATCTTCTTTGGCTATTAACGGTACTGCATTGCAGTGTGTACGCTCATTATCATGTACCATGCCGTCATTAATAGTATCTTTTTCTCCCCAATAAATAAGAGGGTGTCCCTGATCCCACCAACTCCATATAACTGCATCTTTTTCCAGTTTTTGTATTGATTTCATCCCCGTTAGGCTAGGACTGGTAAAGACAGGAGTAGGGTCTGGAGTATTTTGAAAATTTTTCCACCCTATCACTATTAAAAGAAGGCCTGCACAGAGTGCATATCCCCAAATAAATATTTTCTTATTTCTTTTCTGAACAACATAAAATATTTCGGCCAGTAACATCCCAAAGCCTATGGAGAGAAGAGGTACAGAAAAGATTACAAAACGTTTGGCAAAAATAAAGGTAAAGGCTGCGAGAAAGATAAGAGGAAGAAATAGTGTAATTTCTTTTTTGGCTCGATAGATAAAAAAGGCAACCCCTATTACGGCAAAAGGGAAAAGGGCAGGGAAGGCAAATGTCTCCCTTGAAAAATCCTGCCAACTCATTGCTGCCTGTTCTGCGATACTTACACTTATTGGCGGATAGAGAGATTGACTCTGTTTTGAAATATGGAGAAACAACCCTTTTATACTTTCAGGAAGAGTTGTTATTGCAGTGGTGTCAATAAATTGCAGTGCAATTGCACATAAAATAATAGAAGTGGTTATAAAAAAAAGACATTCTTTTTTGTTTGGACGATAGAGAAAAAGTAAGGCCATACAAAGAGGTGCATAACCAAGGGCGAGCGGTACAATAAATGTTTGATCCCACCACCAGAGAAAAAGTAGTGCTGTAATTACCCCTACTGCCAGGAAGAGGTAGCGTTGCCAACTGGTTTTTACCGCGAAAAGAAGGAAGAACACAGCACATGTATAGGGGAAAAAGGCATTTAAACAGTCTGTATCGTAAAAACCAAAATTATTACGCATTAGAAATGCCGGAGCAAGCAGGGTAATACCCACAGCAGTGGTGGCAGCGATAGCACCCCCATAGCGCCAGCCAAGAAAAAAGATAGGGAAGGCAATAAAAAGAGAGAGAATTGCCGGCAGCATTGCTCCTATCCAGTTTACTGAGATGCCGCTTATTTTTGCAATTGCTGCAGTAAGGACACTTAGCAGGGGCGGAACTGATGATCGGGTAATAATATCCGGAGTGGCTCTATGGGTTTCCACGGTAGAGTATGTTCCGTTTAAAATCTCTTTTGCCGCATTAAGGTAGTAGTAGCCATCGACATTGGTAAGTATGGCTTCACCATCTACCGTATAGTTGCCGGGAAAGGCATTCCAGCCGGTAATGGGGAGAATACGCTGTAAAAATGCCACGTTGAAAAGTAGAGTGAGAATAACTGCACTGGCAAAGACTCTATTGGAGATCTGTTTTTTACGCTTCATAGTTTTCTAAGATAAACGGAACACTGGAATAATATTAAAAGATAATGGCATTCAATGTTTGTTCTTATGACACTCCCGTGGAGAAGATACCAAATTGAAAAATTAAATAAAGGAGAGATTCATTTCTTTATGTAAAACTATTTTTTTCTTACCTTTTACTGCCAGGGCAAGAGAATATCCCTCTGTCAGGAATTGTTGGTGAAATTGCCAGTACGCCTGCTCTTGTTCTTCCGGTGACAAGTGAAAAAAATGTGAATGATTTATACTGCCGCTAAAGTCAAGTTGAGAAAGTGATTCCCGAATACCAATGCCTTTTGCTTTCAGGTACGCTTCTTTTAATGTCCAGCATCTGTAGAAAAAAGAACGGCAAGCAGCGGTATTTTCTTGTTGCTGGTACTGTGCCATCTCTTTTTCTGCAAAGATTTTTGTCGCGAGTTCCTTTTCATAACGTCTTGGTCGGATCTGTTCGATATCACAGCCAATCTCTGGATTTCGGGCAACGATACAGGCGATTATCCCCTTGGTGTGACTCAGGCTGAAATAGAGAGGAATTCGTTTTTGCTGAAAATGCCAGAATGGTCGCCCCCATTTATCAGTTTCTGTATAAATATCCCTTGCCTGCTCTGGTAGATAGTGGGTAAGAATTTTTTTTAACAATAGGCGTGATGAAAAAAACTCTCTTCTTTTGCCATTGCTTGCGATCTGTTGATAGCGTTGCAGCTCTTTTTCGGTGAAAATCTCTTCCGGGGTTTTCTGTTCATCGGTAATATCCTGCAGCCATAAAGAGATCTCATGCTGGCGTAAATTCATGGCAGTATCTCTTTGGGTGGTGGTTGAGTAAAAGTCATTTTTTTACCACTGACGGGATGTGTAAAAATGAGTTTGTAGGAATGTAGACATTGCCGCAGGTAGGATTTACCATGATGCTCTGTTTTACCTCCATAGAGAGGGTCGCCTAGTAAGGGGTGCCCCTTTTCGGCGAGGTGTACCCGAATTTGATGGCTGCGGCCGGTATCGAGAGTAATTGCAAGAAGAGAGCATGTTTCGTTGTTAATGGTAAAGACTTCTTCTGTTTTGTAGTGGGTGATCGCTTCTTTTCCGCCTTTATCCACAGAAACCATCTGGTTGTTGCAGCGCCTGCGGGCAAGATTTGAGTGGATTGTCCCTGTTGCCGGTGCAGGAGTTCCTTGAACCAGGGCCAGATACTCTCGGTGAATGGCTCGTTTTTGCATCTGTTTAGCCATACTTTTATGTGCTGCGGTATGGATGGAAAAAAGAAGCAAGCCGGATGTATCCCGATCAAGACGTTGATGCATTCCTATTGCAGGCTTTGTTATCCCTTGCGTTTGCAAAAGATGGTTAAGGGCTTCATAGAGTGTCCCTTTATAACGGGCAGGGGTTGGTTGCGTTTCAATGCCTGCCGGCTTGTTTATGACGATGATCTCTCTATCCTGGAAAAGAATATGCTGTTTTTGTAATCGGAAAGGGGTGAGTGGCTGCTCGTCTTGATAAAGTTCAATCTGCTGGCCTTCTTGAATTTGTATGCCGCATTTGCGTATTCGGCGTCTATCAATATGTACGCCGCCAAGGTCAACTATCTTGCGGATAGTTGTGCGTGAGAGCGGTGTTTTTTCTGCAAGGTAGAGATCAAGACGCGCATCTCTATCCGCTGCTTTTACTGTTAATCGATAAATCACGCTTTCCCTTTTTAAATTAGGTATTACTATAGTGGTGTTTTGTGAGTGGTGGACAAAGACCCGATATTAACCATAACCTGGTGGAGGTAACAATGAAAAAACTTTCTATGCTCTTTTTGGCGGCAACTTTTCTTGTATTTGCTGGTTGTACCCAGGATACCCAGAATAAAATTGGTCGCTCTATCCAAAACTGGACAGGGACAAATGGAATTTTGGAGATTTACTCCGGTGGTAAGCTGATGAAGCGTTTTATGAAAATCGATAAAATTTCTACAGCAACGGAAACAGGAGGGAAAGCCGCAAGAGCGTATCGTTACGGTTACGGTAAGCTGGATGAAAACATGAATGGTGTAGTTGATCCGGGAGAAAAGCGTGTGTATTTTGAATTTAGTGATTATTCAACACAGTATCTTTTCTTCTCAGACCCTAAATAGTTTGTCATTAAAAGTTTGGAGCGGCATGAAGATGGGAACTCTCCTGCTACATGCCGCAAATTGCTGTCTTTAGCTTTGCAGATTGTTTTTTGCCCCCTGTTTTCGCGAAACGATCTCTGCCTCCCGTGCCCGCAGAATCTCTTTATTGGTTCTGGTTCCATAGGGGTCTCTATAGGGCGTACCTCTTGTTGTCTTTATTCGTTGCCTTGTTTGCTCACTGATTGTTGCTGGAAGAGAAGTGCTGTTTTCGGGGAGGACGGCTATGGTACCACCCTCTGCTCTGCCAAAAGGTCTTGTCTCCCCAATGTGAAATCCCGCCTCAATTAACCCCGAACGAACCGGGATGGCAGCCGAGTAAGTGAGCAGTGCCGCATTTGTTTTGCATAACTTACGTAAATTCTTGAAAAAATCGACAGTCCACAGTTCACTGTTTTTGGTGGAGGAAAAAGCATCCAGCCAGAGAAGATCAAACTCCTGTCCCAGATTTTGTGCTTGATAGCGGGCATCGCCCCAGTGGATAGCGATGGAGAGGTTTTCCTGTTGCCAGAAACCTGTTTCCAGTAATTGCCGCAAAATTTGCTGCCAGTCAAGCTGTAATGATACCTTCTGTAATACTTCAGCCGCCTTTTCAACAACTGTTTTATCTATTTCAAGGGCTGTGATGGCAAGATTATGGGGGGCATTTATTGCCGTTTCACAGGCAACAAGGGAGTTGTATCCCAGGCCAAAACAGATATCGAGCAGGGCAACATCTCCTTGTTGCAGCCTTTCCTTTAAGCGGCCCGGGATAATATATTTTTTCTCTGCTTCGCTACGGGCTCCGGCAAGGGTGTGGTAGTGCTCATTAAATTGTTTGTTATAGAAAGTGATGGAACCGTCATCTGTTGCGGCTGCCGAAATCTCTGTCGGCCGGGAAGAAGAAGCTTGGTCCGTTCTACGCATAGCTGAACCCTGGCTTATCCCTCTTGCCCGCATCTGGCTGGCGAGAGCTTTGCGGAATTGCCCTTTACTCATCGTCCATTTCGGGGCAATTAGGCGGTTTGGCAGTGTATCTGTCGTTAAGCGGATAAGCGGAATCTCTGCCGGGATATAGGGGAGAAGCTGCAGCAGTACTTCTATATATTGATACTCATTCATTAGGGGAAAAGGGGCTTTTTTCCATTGGCGGGCAAGTTCTGTCTCTCTTATAATATGTAAATTATGCAGTTTTATTGCGGTAATGGGCAGGGCACAAAGCTGTTTAATGGTGGCAAGGAAATCAGCTTCATCTTCTCCCGGCAGGCCTATAACAAGATGAGCGGCAATAGATATATCGGCCTCAGCCAGCCGAAGAATTGCGTCTACGCTCTGTTGCCAGCTATGTCCGCGATTTATCTGCTGCAGAGTTTGGTTATGGCTGCTCTGCACTCCAAGTTCCACCCAGACATCAAACGGGTTTTGCTGTTGTAACTCGGCCAGCCAGTTAATAACCTTTTGCGGCAGGGCATCCGGTCTGGTGCCGAAAGCGATCGCCCGAAAATTTGCTTCAGCAGTAATTTTTTCAGTAAGGGAGATCAGCTCTTCCTGTGACTGAAACGTTGTAGTGAATGCCTGAAAATATGCCATAAATTCAGTCGCTTTATAACGTCTTTTGGCAAAACGGACGCCTTTTTGTATTTGCTCAGAGAGTTCAACACTTTTGCCTAATTGTACTGCTCTTGCACCATCTCCAGGGCAGAATGTACAACCGCCGCTGCCGTCTTTTTTGCGGTGCGGGCAACTGAATCCGGCATCAATCGGTACACGGTGGAGCACTGTTCCATAACGGTTTTTCAGATAGTCCCGGTATTGATAGATAAGGGGTGTCATTTTCTCCTCTGCTGGCGTATCGTGTTTATATCCCGAAAAGGGATAGTGTCTTTTTTACAGAACTGTCTGTGATTACTTAATAATATTCTTGTCGTTTTCAACCTCTATTTTTATAATTTTCTTGAGTTTTTTTGCTAAAACTGTTAGGCAGAAAGGTTCGTAATCCCGTTTTAAAGAAGCTGGATTTTTAGATGAACCAAGTATGAGGAGAGATTATGAAAAAGATTGCCATGTTGATTACCGCTTTTTGTCTTTTATTGTTTACGGCAAATGCTTTTGCCGCAGATACTCTTGATGAGATCAGGGAGCGTGGCGTGTTGCGTGTTGGTACTACTCCGGGATATATGCCTTTTGAAGTGGTCAATAAAAAGGGGGATATTATCGGTTTTGACATGGATTTGGCCAAGCGGATGGCGAAATCTCTTGGTGTCAAGTTGGAGATCGTTTCCAGTGCCTGGGATGGGATTATTGCCGGGCTGATCACCGGTAAATTTGATGTCATTATGGCGGCAATGACCATAACTGAGGAGCGCAAGGAGCGTATCGACTTTTCTGATCCGTATGTTGTCCTTGGGCAGACTATTCTTATTGCCAAAGATAATGCTGATAAATTTAGATCGTATAAAGATCTTAATGCGCCGCAATATACCGTCTCTTCCAAACTTGGGACTACTGGTGAATTTGCTTCCAAGAGAATGATTGATAAGGCAAAGTATGTCGCTTATGAAACCGAGCAGGAAGCGGTAATGGAAGTGATGAATCATAAGATTGATGCGTTTGTCTATGATATGCCGTTCAATGCTGTTGCTGTTTATCAGATGGGCAATGGTAAATTAGCTCATCTTGAAACACCTTTTACGGAAGAAGTTGGCGGTTGGGCAATTCGTCAGGGTTCTCCGAAATTTCTTGCCTGGATCAATAAATTTTTGCAGGAGAGCAAGGAGAACGGCGTTTACGGAAAGCTCTATAAAAAGTGGTTTGAAGAAGATAAGTGGTTGAAGCAACTGAAATAAAGAGAACGATTTGAACACGGAAAAAAATGGTCTGTTGTGGCGGCTGGTGTTGGTTGTCGTCCTATTGGGGATTGCCAGTCAGGTTTGGTATGCTGTCAACAAGGTAGAGTATCGGTGGGGGTGGGAGCGGGTTCCGCAATATTTTTATTATCACTCCGATGACCCTGTTTCTGCTCCCTTCGACTGTGTGGTGAAGGAGATCAAAAATGAGGGTGAGAAGAGTGTAATCACCCTCGCTGCAACAGATGGAGAAAAAGCAACGCTCACGTCCAACTCTGATGATGTGGAGGTGAGTGTTGGCGACGAACTTTTTGAGGGTGATACCGTCGGATATTTTGCTGAATGGCGTGTAGGACCGCTTCTGCAAGGATTATGGGTGACACTCTGGCTATCTGCGGCTGCAAGTGTTGTTGCTCTTATTGTGGGGCTTGTTGCCGGGCTTGCCCGTTTATCGGAAAATTACGCTTTCCGCTCCCTGTCAGGAATATATGTTGAGCTTATCCGGGGAACACCTCTGCTGGTGCAGATCTATATTGCCTACTATTTTATTGGCCGTATCTATGGTCTTGATCGTGATATCTGCGGCGTGATGGCATTAGGGTTATTTGCTGGAGCCTATGTGGCTGAGATTATCCGGGCAGGAATTCAGGCTATTCCCAAGGGGCAGAGTGAGGCAGCTAGGTCTTTGGGGATGACATCTGTGCAGACTATGTTTGATATTGTTCTTCCCCAGGCATTCAAAAAAATTCTCCCGCCGATGGCGGGGCAATTTATCAGCCTGATTAAGGATTCATCTCTGGTCTCCATTATTGCTATTACCGATCTGACCAAGGCGGGGAGAGAAATTGTCAGTTCCACCTTTGCCACCTTTGAAGTCTGGTTGGTTGTTGCAGCTATGTATTTTTTGATAACTTCTTTGTTATCACAGGTTGTGTACTATATGGAGCGGAGGTATTCGATTAGTGATTAAGGCGGAGAATGTAATAAAGGTCTTTAATACCCGTGCTGGTGAGGTGCGTGCTGTAGATGGTGTCAGCCTGCATGTTACGCGCGGAGAAGTTGTGGTTATTATTGGGCCGTCTGGTTCAGGAAAATCAACTTTCTTACGCTGCATTAATGGTTTGGAAAGTTTTTCCGATGGTCATATCCTCGTTGATGGGGTCGATTTAGCTAGCCGTCTGGTCAATATTAACAAGATTCGGGCGGAAGTGGGTATGGTGTTTCAGCAGTTTAATCTTTTTCCCCATAAAACGGTGCTGGAAAACCTGACTCTGGCGCAATACCGGGTGCGTAAAAGGAACAGGCAGGAAGCTGAGGAAAAGGCTCTGGCCTTGTTGAAAAAGGTGGGGATTCATGCCAAGGCTGAGGAGTATCCCAGCCGCCTTTCTGGAGGGCAGCAGCAGCGGGTGGCTATAGCCCGTGCGCTGGCAATGGACCCCAAAGTGATGTTGTTTGATGAGCCGACCTCGGCACTTGACCCGGAGATGGTTGGAGAAGTGCTTGATGTTATGAAGCAGCTCGCTCGTGAGGGGATGACAATGGTGGTGGTTACTCATGAAATGGGCTTTGCCAGAGAAGTGGCAGATCGCGTTGTTTTTATGGATGAAGGGCGGATTGTAGAGGAGAGTCCTCCTGATCTGTTTTTTGTTCAGCCAAAAGAAGAAAGAGCAAAGCTTTTTCTAAAACAGGTGCTGTAAGTTGGTATGAGTGAGGGCTTTGGTTCTTTTAGATTATCATTTTTTTCATCTTGAAACAAGGAGATACGATGAAGTTTTTTCAGGCATTATGCGGGTGTTTTCTGGCGTTGGTTTTTGCAGGCAGTGTGCAGGCGAAGGATGTAAAAGTGGGCTTTATTTATATCTCTCCTGTGGGAGATGCCGGTTACTCTTACGCTCATAATGAAGGGCGTAAGGCAGTAAACGAGATGGAAGGGGTGACGACTTCATTTGTTGAATCTGTTCCGGAAGGACCTGATTCTGAAAGGGTGACTCTTAATATGGCACGTAAGGGCTACGATCTTATCTTTGGTACGAGCTTTGGCTATATGGATCCGATGATGAAGGTGGCAAAGAAATTTCCAAAGACGAAATTTATGCATTGCTCCGGCTATAAGAAAGCAGCCAATATGAGCAATTATTTCGGCAGAATGTATCAGCCCCGTTATCTAGCCGGTATGGTTGCCGGAAGCATGACGAAATCGAACATTTTGGGGTATGTGGCCGCAATGCCTATTCCTGAAGTTATTCGTGGTATTAATGCGTTTGCTCTGGGAGCACAATCGGTGAATCCGAAAGCTGTGGTACGGGTTGTATGGACTAACACCTGGTATGATCCGGCCATTGAGAAAGAGGCGGCTAAATCTCTGCTTGATGTAGGGGCAGATGTTATTGCTCAGCATCAGGATTCTCCCGGACCCCAGGAGGCTGCTCAGGAAAGAGGTGTTTACTCTGTGGGATATAATAGCGATATGAGTAAATTTGCTCCAAAGTCCCATCTTACAGCTCCTGTATGGAATTGGGCACCATACTACACTAAGGTTGTTCAATCAGTGCAGGATGGAAGCTGGAAGTCGGAATCTGTCTGGTTGGGGATGAAAGATGAGGTCGTTGATATTGCACCCTTTGGCCCAATGGTTCCTGAAGCTGTTCGTAAGAAAGTCAATGCGGCGAAGCAGAAGATTATTGAGGGGAAGTTACGTGTATTCGCTGGTCCTATTGCTGATCAGAATGGAAAGATTATGATTGCAGAAGGCACTGTTGCTACCGATGAAGAGATGTTAAATATGGGGTGGTTTGTTAAAGGCGTTATCGGCACTACCAAATAGTTTGTAGACTTTTACGCTCTCTTTTTGGCATGAATTCAATTATTGGCGGCAGCGTTGAGCTGTTGTAGAGAGTTGTCTTGGTTTATATTCCGAGATGTGTAGAATCCTGAAATCAGAAAGCAGAAATCGGGAGCTGGGAAAGAGAAATGGCGGTTGATGTATGTTTTCCCGTTTCTGATTTCTGAATAAACAGGTTATAATGATCTTCTATCAGATAAAAAAACGGGAGCAGTCTCTGGGGGTTAAATGGTCTGCTCTCGTTCTTGTTTTGGCACTACTCTTCTCTTTTCTTTTATGTGCTTTTCTCCTCTTTCTGGGGGGGACAGATCCTTTAGCTGGAATAACATCTCTTTTTTACGGCGCTTTCGGTTCCCGCTGGGCAATTGAAGATAGTATCTTAAAGGCGATCCCTATTTTCCTTTGTTCACTCGGCGTGGCCGCTGCTTTCCGCTTAAAAGTATGGAATATTGGTGCGGAGGGGCAATTTGCCCTGGGTGCCATTGGTGCAAGCTGGGTGGCACTCTCCTTTCCTGATTCTTCTGCGTGGCTGTTGCTGCCCTTGATGACTGTTGCAGCAGTTATTTGCGGCGGTTTATGGGGGATGATTCCTGCTCTTTTACGGCAGAAGATGCGGGCAAATGAGATTATTGTAACCCTAATGCTCAATTATATCGCTATTTTGTTGCTGCAGTTCCTGGTGTATAATGTTTGGCGGGATCCGGCGAGTTACGGCTTTGCTGTCAGCCCTGCTTTTACTGATGGTGCTATTGTCGGTACGATTGGTGAAACCTCCATTCATTGGGGAATTGTTCACTGCCTTTTTCTTGGGATTGTCTTCTGGCTGTTTTTCCGTTTTACCCGAATTGGTTTTGAGATAAAAGTTGCGGGAGAGAATGTTAATGCTGCCCGTTATGCCGGTATTCCCTATAGCTTTTTGGTTTGTCTGGTTATGGCGGTAAGCGGTGCTCTTGCTGGTTGGGCCGGTTTTTTGGAGGTGTCGGCTACGGTGAATCGTCTGCAGCCTTCAATGATGGTTGGGTATGGGTATACGGCAATTGTTGTTGCCTGGCTTGCTCGCTTAAATCCGTTGGGCATTGCTCTTGCCTCTTTTCTGCTTGCGGGGTTACGTGTCGGTGTTGAGAATTTGCAGCTTGATCTTCAGGTTCCGGCAGCGTATGGGGGCATCCTTGAAGGGGCTATTTTGATGACAATTCTCGCCAGTGGTTTCTTTACTCAGTTTGAAATTTTATGGAGGAGAGAGAAATGAGTCCTGATATTCTCATTCCTTTACTGGCAGCGACAGTTCAGGCTGGAACCCCTGTTCTTTATGCCACATTGGGGGAGATCCTCTCTGAGCGTTCCGGGGTGTTAAATCTGGGGGTTGAGGGAGTGATGCTGCTTGGTGCTTTAGCGGCGTTTTGGGTATCACAGAGTTGCGGAAGCCCATGGCTGGGGTTTTGGGCGGCAGGTTGTGTTGGGGTGGTCGCTGCTTCTTTGCATGGGGTTGTCTGTCTTTGGTTTCAGGGTAATCAGGTTGTGTCTGGCTTGGCACTGACTATTTTTGGAACGGGACTTGCGAATTATCTCGGCACACCATATATCGGTGAAGCCGCTCCAGGATTTTCCCCTGTGAAATTCCCTTTTCTCTTCGATATCCCGTGGGTTGGTAAGGTGTTTTTCTATCATGATCCTCTGGTGTATGTCAGCTATTTTTTTCCTTTTTTGTTGTGGTTTTTTCTGTATAAAACAAGATTTGGCCTTGGTCTGCGCAGTGCGGGAGAGAACCCGGAAGCAGCGAAGGCAGCGGGGCTGGTTGCATCTGCTTATCGTTGGTTAGGGACGCTTGCCGGCGGTTTTTTGATGGGGCTTGGCGGAGCGTATCTCTCACTCTCGTACACTCATTTGTGGACCAGTAATCTTACTGCCGGGCGGGGCTGGATTGCAGTAGCACTGGTGATTTTTGCTTTCTGGAGACCGGGGCGAGCTATTCTTGGAGCCTGGTTGTTTGGCGGGGTTATGGCACTGCAACTTCGTTTGCAGGCCTCAGGGACGGATGTTCCATCTTCCCTCCTTCTAATGTTGCCATATGCATTGACTATCGTGGTGTTGGCGGTTTCTTCCTGGAAGCAGAAGAGAAGTGAAGAGCCTGCAGCTTTGGGAGTTAATGTCGCTCCAGAAGAGCATGTACGCAGAATTTTTTAGGGCATTTCCTTTTTGCTGAGCGAGTCATAGCTGTTTCAGCAAAAAGGAAGTCTGCGGCTTCTACCCCTTGTCGTTTCCCTGCCGTCCATCTTTCTTGTTTGTCTCTTTCTCTTTTTTATGGAAGATAATTTCGTTGTCTGCAGGTTTCATTCTTGCTCTTGCCGTGATGGTTATTTCAACCTGATGGCGTTTCTCCATTTCATTTAATTCTGAGCGTTTATTGTTGAGCAGATATGATGCAACGTCCATAGGGAAGTGGCATTCAATACTCTCTACAGGTTTACGGCTGGCCCCTGTCTGAATACGTCGTAAGTAGTAAAGAGAGAGGGTTTCAATAGAGCGCAGGGTTCCTTTGCCTTTGCAGTATTCACAGATCCGATAATTACCGGATTCAATAGGTGCCCCCAGTTTTTGTCTTGATATCTGCAGTAAACCAAATTTGGAAATACGGCTGAAATCAACCTTTGCCCGATCTCTTTTCATTGCTTGCCGTATCTGCTTCTCAACTGCACTGATATGTTTTCGGCTGCGCATATCAATAAAATCGACAACGATCAAGCCTCCCAGATCTCTAAGACGGAGCTGCCTGGCAAGCTCTGTTGCTGCTTCAAGGTTTGCCTGGAAGATGGATTCCTCAAAGTCCGCCCCTTTAGAGGTGGAGCCGGAGTTGACATCTACTGCCACCAGTGCTTCGGTGGGATTGATAACGATGGACCCTCCTGAAGGAAGGTTGACCTGGGGCTGATAGATGGATTCAATTTGATCCTCTACACTATACTGATTAAAGATAGGCCGCATCCCTTGATGCAGGCGCACCCTTACCTTCTGTTGAGCCTTGGGGAGCATGGAGACAAAATCTTTCACCTGATCAAGTGCTACTCTATCATCAACCAAAATCTCCTCGATTGCTGGATCAAAATGTTCGCGTAAAAATCGGGAGACTGTCTGATGGTCTTCATAGAGGAGACCCACCCCTTCTAAATTTTGCCCTTTTTGCCGAATATCAGCCCATAACTTCGATAGATAATCAACATCGCGCGTGAGTGCGTTTTCGGTGATATCGACACTTGCTGTGCGGACTATCCAGCCA
>PDWI01029705.1_pt1 | contig 13531 bp, 12 predicted proteins | sample 1430891 | NCBI WGS metagenome assembly PDWI01 (sample SAMN01162508, study PRJNA174530) | Oral metagenome, whole genome shotgun sequencing project. | biome: Marine environment; feature: Marine mammal; material: Swab sample of the gingival sulcus; isolation source: swab sample of gingival sulcus...
TGATTTTAATGGATTTGATAACCTTGTTTTTTTCTAAGATGCTAAGTGAGTAGCTTCCTTTTTTAAGATGGTCTATGCTCATATAAATTATATTGTTTTCTCCATGTTTGGGATTAACATTTTTTAAAGGCTTTTTTGATGTAGTATCCATAACGTGTTTTTATTAATTTGTTAAAAAATGAAAATACCTTAACTAGGATTTTGGTGTAAAAGTAGAATGACATCATTCAAACGGATATCACATATTTGCCAAAGGGTGCAACAAAACGGACAATGCCCTTAAAGCATAGTGTTTTTAAGGCATTGCAAATAATATTCTACAGAAATTTATATAAAAAAAGGGCGAAAAATTATGTATTAGAAGAAAACTCTTTGGGAGTACACCCATACATTTCTTTAAAACATTTAATAAAATAAGATGGTGTGTTAAAGCCTACCTGATAGGCAATTTCAACGCACAAATTCAGTGGGAGTCATCCCGATAACGGCTTTTAATTTTCGGTGCAACTGTCGTTCGCTCATTTGCATCAGCTCACTAAAATATTCATTATTAAACTCAGCGTTGGTAATATGTTTGTTCAGTACGCTTTTCAAGCGTTTTAAAAACTCAGCTTCGGTATCAGTAATGGCAAGGTCAGGATTAATGCTAAACGTGTTTTTATAATGTTCCGCCATACGTTTTTGGGCGTCAATAAGCTTTTGGGTTCTTACTTTTAGCTTTTCGGCACTAAAAGGCTTGGTAATATAGGCATCGGCACCGGTTTTAAAACCTTGTATTTCATTTTCTTCCCCTACTTTAGCAGTAAGTAAGATTACAGGAATGTGACTGGTAAGTGTGTTTTGTTTTATATCATTGCAAAGTTCAAACCCATTTTTAACAGGCATCATTACATCACTAATGATTAAATCCGGAAGATGCTTTTGAGCCAACTCAACACCTGTTTTACCATTGTCAGCTTCCAGTATTTGGTATTTATCGTCAAGGTTTGAAACAATAAAATCACACATATCTGCATTATCTTCTACAATTAGCAGTTGAGGCAAAGTATTTTTTGGGTGTTTATTTTCAACTGTATCTAACTTTGTGCTGTGTTTCTGTTCAACGGTACTGCTTTTTTTATTATTTGTTTCTGTTTGGTCTATCAGATTTTCCTTCTCAACATAATTTTCAGTAAAGAATGGTAGTTCTATGGGTAAGGATACCGTAAACTGTATTTTATTATCCGGTAAGGTATTTGCCATAATATTTCCGTTGGCCAACTCTACCAATTCTTTGGCAATGTTAAGCCCTATGCCCACACCATCGGTATGTTTGTTAGCACGATAATAACGTGTAAACAGTTTAGAAACATCAATCTTAACATTAGGGTTGATGGTGTTTGTGGTTTCTAGTACCCAGTAACCGTCTTTGGTGTATGACTTTATATTGATGTTTCCGTTTTTCGGAGTATATTTTAAAGCGTTTGAGAGCAGGTTGGCAGTTACTTTTTCTACAATATCCGGGTCAAACCAAGCCGTTTTTACCGTTTTTACATTTTGTACATTTTGGGTAAAGTGTATGTGCTTATTTAAAGCCTCTTGTTGATGATTACTTATCAGAGGTTCTAAAACAGTGTTTAAATTTCCTTTTTTTACCGAAAGCTTTATGGCACCTTCTTCAAGTTTTGCCAAATCTAACATTTGATTAACCAAGCTCAGCAAGCGTTTGGCATTGCGTTGTATTAAATTGAGGTCGTTTTTTTCATTTAACGAAAGTGAGGTTTTTGTGAGTTTCCTTTCAATAGGTGCCAATATAAGTGTGAGCGGGGTACGGAACTCATGGGTAATGTTTTCATAAAAACGTGTTTTGGTAGCATCTAGCTCTTCCAAAGTTTTAATCTTCATTTTTTCTACCTCTAGGTCATACTTGTTTTTAATAAGTTTGTTATCTATTTGTTTATTTTTAAGGGCAACCACAGCAGAAAATAGAATGATTTCTAATATCATCAGTTTTAAAAAAATAGTAAAATCTTCTAATATTAATGACAGTACATTGCCAGCCACAAGTACCAAACTGCCCACAAGCACAATTTTGGCAATACCATTGGGTTTTTGAAACATTAAAAATATAAACAGCCCTACAGAAATTACCATTACAATTAATCGGAACATATCCATTACCAAAAATCGGTACGGGAAGTATGGGAACAATACCATTTGTAATCCATACAGTACACCGAATATTAAAATACCTAACAATAGCTTACGTGTAAATGGATATACTTTTGGAAAATCGTGCTTAAAGTCTAAAAAACAAAATACAAACCAGGTATAACAACCTATATTGGAGATATGAGCCAACTGGTTAACGTAAAAATAGAGTTCAGGAATGGTTTTTTGGTAGAGGTTTAAAAATAAAGGCTCACGATTGGCATAATACAGGGTTACACCCAACAGATAAAGCCCATAGATTAGATAGCTTTTGTTTTTACTGATAAAAAAATTAACCAAAAACAAAAAGAACGAAATAAACACAATTCCTATATAGAATGGCATATCTCTATAGTTATAATTTATTTGGAGTATATCTTTTTGAAGAGAAATATCATTTTCGGCAAATAAATAACTTGGTAGATACTTCCAATTATTTTTAGACCAATGGGTTATCATTGATTTGTTAAAATAAAAAGGCCTTTTAAAATCTATACTATCCGTTTGTAAGGTAAGAATGTACAATTGACTGCTTGTTACTATGGTTTCTTTTTGTTTTGCAAAACCTCCTACTACATAGTGTTGGTAACCATCCTTGTTTTTTATCGGAACATATACATCTGAAAAATCTGTGATCCCAAATTGTAAAGACAATTGTTTTTTAGGTTGTTTATTGGGCAATGTAAACCGATACCAATACACTGATTGGGTGTTTAAGTTTTCAGTTTGTCCTTGTGTAAAGGTTTTTCCTAAAACATCATTAAACGACATATTCATGGAAGTATCTTCAAAATGAAAAATATCAGTATTAGATACTATTGTCCATTCATCAATTTTTGTGTTATCATTTGTATTTTGACAAAACAGGATTAATGGTAAAAACACCAAAAAAACAATTGTTAAGCTATATGGATGCACAAGCTGTTTCATTGTATCTCATTGTTTTTTTAATCGGAAGCACAATATATAAAAATAGTGAACAAGAAAATGATTAAATTTGAAAAATTAAAGTAGGGATAGATTCGGACGAAGCCGAATCCGCCGTAATTGCGGTTATACATTGTTGGCTATAGTTTTTTATTTCCTAAATATTACTTTATGTATTTTCAATTCAATTTTCGTTCCGCCAATTCCTGTACGTTCCATAAAGTGCGTTCCCATTGGTTTGCCAATATCAATTTTTTCTATTCTCGAAAAGTAATATTCAGCATCTCTTTCCGAAAATTTAGCAAAAGCTTCTAATTTTAAATCTCTAATTTTTTTCGCAAACTTTTTTCCATTTGTCGGTTCTATTTCTTTCACGATTCCAATTTCAGTTGGCAATTCCGATTCAGTTCCGTTAAAGAAGTGGATATTTTTTTGAACTCTCTTTTTAGGCTTAAATCCAAAAGGAGCTGGAATTAATAATTCTCCATTTTTTGTGTAATTATTATGGTCATATTCAGAACTCGAAAATAATGCTTTTTTATAAACTTTATTTTCGGTTTGTTTAAAATTAAGTGGTATTTTGAAAGGATTTTTAAAGTCTATTGCTTTATTCTGTATTTCTAATTCTAAATCACAATTTTCGGGCAAATTCATTGTAACTTCGCAATCACAAAATCCACCATTCGATTCCAAAACGTCAATCAAGTCAGCTTTATTAATTCCGTTTTTTTCAGCCCATTCAAAAGTATTTTTCAATGAGTGGTCACATCCATTTTTTGCAATTCGGTTTTCTATAAAAATACAAAGTTCAGTTACTTGATTTTTTGTTAATACTGTCATTTCTTAAATCCTGACTAATGTAAAATTAACTTATACCAAATCCAATATATCATTATACATTAGATTTGGTATTACTAATAATCATTTTTTTATACGTATAACCGTCAGTTGCGACTAAGTTAGCGATAATTTTTGGATTAATCACAGACCAGAGCAATTACAGAGTGGATTAGGGTGAAGTTGAGAATCAGCCGTAATTAATTTTATACATTGTTATAAACAATTTATTCGGCTGTATTGACTATTTCTATTATACCATTATATGTTTTAGTAAGAATAGTTCCATCAATTAATTCAATTTCATACGAAACACCAGATGATAGTATGTTAAGTTTAGCACGCACTATTTTCTCAGGAACATAATCCATATAATTCAGATTCGAGTCCATTTTCTAAATCCCATATTTTAGTAGAAGGATTGTCTAGCTCACAATTATTCATAAGAACTGCTGGGAAATCAACTACATTAGTAGCGTCTCCATTTAAACTCACTCCATCAGTAGAATTAATAGTTGCTGTTCCGTTAGTTAAATATAAACGTCCATAACAGCCACCATCAAAGGTTCTATAGATGTCTAAATATGCTTTGTTAAAAAAATCATTGTTATCATCACTTGAGGAGCAAGAAAAAAAGGCTATTCCAATTAATAGTCCAAATAGTAGTTTTAGTTTGTTCATTCGTAAATTTTAATTTTTCAAATTTACGCAAAAATTAGAACTTGTTGTAGCCAGTGCTTTTTCAGTCCCACCATAGCCAAATCCCATTCATTTCCTTAATCATAAGTTTTAAGTTTTCTACTTCTCCAACTCCTTGGTCAACCGAATCAGGGCAAAATTCATAAACTTCTTCTGAAAAAGCGTCTAAATCAGTTGGTAATTTTTTAAATTCCAATTCGAGCCAATCTCGTCCGCAACCAATTACTGTCAATCCGAATTCATCATTCCATTCAGATATTTTCGCAACGATATCTTCATTCTCATAATCGTGATTAATTCCGTCTGTTCTTCTATATCGCAAAATGTTAAGGTCGTCTGTTCCTTTTATAACTCCGATACTTTTAGAATCATTTTCTCCTGTAAATACGAATATTAAATATCCTTTTGCTCTAAATTTTTTTTTTAATTTTTTTACAATAGAGTTTGCTTTCTCTTCTGAAATGCTTGAGTGAATTCCGTTATAGAATTTGTCTAAAATATCTGCTGTTTCTTGGTCAATTGCAGGTAATTGAATTAATTCACTTTTCGTTTCGTTTTTTAATTCTTTCATAAGTTCGATATTGAAATCCAACTTATTAACTAATTCAGTTTCTTTCGGGGTTAAGTCTTTTACTCCACACCCAAAGAATGATAAAATTCCCATAAGCATTATTATTTTTTTCATTTAGATTAATTTTTTTATTTGCACAAATGCACTACATAAGGTGTCGGCTATGGTTAGCACGGGAATTAAAAGTAATGAATTTCCGATTAAGCATTTAGCCAAAACTTTTTATTTTGTTTTATATTTTCTATTCTAAAGCCAAATCAAAAGATTTGGTGGGCTTTGTTAAAATGCTATAAACTTTGGATTAAGCACCAAAACCCGTATTAATTATAGTTATTGTTAGCTTTAGTTATTTTTATATTCAAAGTCAAGTTTAAACCATTGATTTATAGAGTCAATTTCCTTTATAATGAATTTCAATTTTCCCTTTTCAAATGGCGTCTCTCCAATATAATCAATAGGTTGTATGTAATATTTTCTGTTTTTCGTATCATAAAATCTTACAAATCCATAATGATATGCGGTTTTTACATTTGTCCATTCCGTTTGAGACTGTTTTTCGACTTTCTGAAAGGTTAGGACTGTATCTGGTAAGCCGACTGTTATGTTACGTAATTCAAATTCGGTTGGGTTATAGAGGCTAAATTTTAATTTCTTTTTTATTTCACTTTTTTCCGCTTTAATTTCAAATTTTTGATTCTGATTTTTTAATTCCTTTTTGCAACTATAAAAAGAAAGTCCTAAAATGAATATTAAGATTGTTTTTTTCATAATTCTGACTAACGTAAAATTAATTTGCTGATAATCAATTTCTTGCATTTTGTCATGTTTTTTATTTTTATGCTCCCATTTTCCCGATTTTACGTTAACCAACGTACTAAGGGTTTTTGGGAGCTATGAGGGATTATAGCTAACAGTGAGAATGTATGAATAGTGTGGAATTTGAAAGCAATCGTTTTCAAATCAGCACGACTCATAGCACCTGTCGTTTTTTATTTTGTAACTACTCAAAAATAGAAAATAAAAACAAAAGTGCAGACCAAATGGGAAACTTTTTCAAAGTCCAATTCTGCCCATATTATTTATACACCTCTTAAGATGTATAACTATATTTACGGTGGAATTTTCGCACTAAAAATCCTCGCTTTTTTGCCAACTTTTGTTTATCGCTAAAAATTTGTACCTTTAGACTTGCAACTGACAGTTATACGCAACTGTTAGGTAAAAAATAATTAAGAATATAATGTTATGAAAAGCAAATTATTATCAATTTTATTTTTAGCAATAATTGTATTATTTGGCTGTGATGAATCTAATAAAGATTCTTTTATGGATATGAATAGCATAGACACGTTCCCTGAATTGTATAATGAAAAGTATAAAGATTATGGAGAAAATCCTTTTATAAATGTAGTAGAACAACCCATTTCAACATTCTCTATAGATGCAGATGGCGGCTCTTATGCTAATATGAGAAGATATTTGTATTTAGGACAAACTCCTCCAGATGCTTCTGTTAGAATTGAGGAATATATTAATTACTTTACTTTTGATTATCCGGAACCAACAAAAGAAGAAAATGTTTCTTTAAATTCAGAATTATCAAGTTGTCCGTGGAATTCAGAACATTATCTGATGAGACTGGGCATGAAAGGTATAACTATACCAACTGATAAATTACCTAATTCTAACTATGTTTTTTTAATTGATGTTTCAGGTTCTATGGACTCACCAGATAAATTAGGTATTTTAAAGAAAGGGTTTAAAACACTTGTTGATAATTTACGAGACCAAGATAAAATTGCAATAGTAATATATGCCGGTCAGGCTGGTGTTTTATTAGAGTCAACTTATGGAGATGAGAAAGACAAGATAAAATACGCAATAGACAAACTAGGAGCAGGGGGGTCAACAGCAGGTGCAGATGGTATTATAACTGCATATGAAATAGCTCAAAAGAATTTTATTGCAAATGGTAATAATAGAGTTATTTTAGGTACAGATGGCGATTTTAATGTTGGAGTATCTTCTGCTGATGATTTAGTTAAGTTAATTGAAGAAAAACGAGAAAGCGGTATTTATTTAACGGTTTTAGGAGTTGGAGGAGGTAATCTTAACGACCATATGATGGAACAAATTGCCAATAAAGGAAATGGAAATTATGAATATATAGATAATGCAAAACAAATAGATAAGGTTTTTACAAAAGAAATATCAAAATTTTATACCATTGCTAAAGATTCTAAAATTCAGATAACGTTTAATAAAGATATGGTTAAATCATACCGTTTAATTGGATATGAAAACAGAAAGTTAAACAATGAAGATTTTGAAGATGACTCAACCGATGCTGGTGAGATTGGTTCATCACAAACAATAACAGCATTATACGAATTAGTTCTATTAGATGTTTTAAACAAAGGGGAATATGCCACCTTTGATTTTAGGTATAAAAAGCCTAATGAGACGCAAAGCAGATTAATTACACATAATATAAATACTAAACCCAAAGAAATAAACTCTTCTTCGGAAAATATGAGATTTGCAGCTTCGGTAACAGGTTTAGGGTTGTTGCTCAAAAATTCTGAATATAAAGGTGTGCTTAATAAACAAATGGTGTTAGATTTAGGAAAAAACGCAATAACATTTGACCCCAATGGATACAGAAAAGAATTTATTGAATTGGTAACAAACTGGAATGATTAAAAGAACTTTGCCTAATACCAGTTCTGCTTTAAAAATACTCAAAAAATAAAATGATGAATTTTTGTGATAGATAAGGCGTAAAAATTAAGTATAGCCGTAGCTATAGTTTAAATCGCTCTTAAGTTCCATTATTTAAAGATAGGATAACCAACTATTTTTTGTTATCTTTACCTAGGTTGAGAATTTGGGTGAACCCCTACTTCTTTCTAATTATTTTAATCGATTAGTAGTGGATTTTAATATAAACGTAAGAAACAAACGATATATGCAATCAACTAATATACAATGTTATAATAGAGATGTTGCAAAAAAATTTGACAATTTTGTACACAAAGGCATAATTCCTAAGGATATTGATCCGTTGATATACAATTCATGGGCCCGCAGCAAAGACTATAAGATTGATCCAACTTATGCAAAATCCTTAAAATTACTATCTAATAGGGTATCTCATATATTTAACTGACGAACAGGGTTATATAATATTCTTAACAGGGGATATTAATGCAATTTCGGCTTTAGAAACAAATTTTAATTTTAAAGTAGGGGCATCGTGGAACGAGAATGCAATTGGCACAACAGCCGTAGGAATTGCTCTAAACAACAAAATAAGTGTTCCGTATATGTCTTCTGAAAAATTTTGCTACGATTTAAGAACAACCTCCTGCTGTGCAACTCCCTTAAAAAATGCTAATGACGAACTTATTGGCTGTATAGGAGTTGCAGCAAATTTTAAAGAAATGGATAGTAATATTTTTAGCATAATACTATCGGCAAAAGTAGGAATAGAAAATCAATTTAGATTGCAAAAGCATTATGATGAGTTTGCAGTTGTAAGTAATTATTATCGTTCAATTTTTAATTCTGTATCAGATGCCATTATAAGCATTGATAACTTTGGTGTTATTTGCAAAGTTAATACATGTGCCGAGAAGCTGATTAACGAAAAAGCCGAAAATTTAGTTGGCAGAAATATAAAAGATGTATTGAAATTTAACCCTGTATTATATGATATAAAACCTAATTATTTTGATAATAATCGCAAATATGGGTTAAACTATCACAACTATAAAATTATCAAAGAAATTCCCCTTATAGGCCCGGATGGGCAAGCCGAAGGCCGTACTATTTTCTTAGGCCATAACTGCAAAAAAAACAAACCGGCAAATGCCAATAAAGCACACACTAATACCTATACATTTGATGATTTAATTGGTGAGAGTCTCATTTTTACAAATTTGAAAGAAAAAGCCAAAAAGGCTGCTCAATGTGACGTTAACATATTAATTACCGGAGATAGTGGCACAGGTAAAGAACTATTAGCACAATCCATTCATAATGCAAGTGATAGGCGACATGAACCCTTTGTGTCTGTAAATTGTGGAGCCATACCACAGGATTTAATAGAAAGCGAATTTTTTGGATACGAAAGTGGTGCCTTTACGGGTGCACATATTAAGGGAAAGAAAGGGAAATTTGAGCAGGCAAATGGCGGAACACTTTTTTTAGACGAAATAGGAGAAATGCCCCGCGATTTACAAATAAGGCTTTTGCGTGTTTTACAAGAGCGTAAAATTGTTAAACTGGGAGGAGACAAATCCATCTCTGTGGACGTAAGAATTATTGCGGCTACAAACAAAAATATTGAACAAGAAGTAAGAATGAATAATTTTCGTATAGATTTATATTTTAGACTAAATGTAGTTCATTTGCACATGCCAAAACTTGTACAAAGAAAACAAGATATACCACTATTAGCAAACTTCTTTTTAAGTAAATATGCTATCAATAACCATTATCAAAAAGTAAAAATAGAAAAAGAAGCTCTTGATATGCTTTGCAATTATACTTGGCCGGGCAATGTGAGACAACTGGAAAATGCAATACAATACGCAACTATTTACACATCAGATAACACCATTAAAATAAGTAATCTTCCTTCGTATATACTCAAAAATGATACAATAGAAAATAAACCCTTACTTGATAATGAAAAACATATTATTTTAAGTACATTAAAAGAAACAGGCTACAATATAAGCCAAGCCGCTACAATTTTGAATATTTCAAGAAATACCTTGTACAAAAAAATGAAAAAATATAATATTCATTGCTAACATCCTGCACAACTGTTCAGTAATTGAACAATGATAATAAAATAATACAATACAAATCTACATATTTAGCACAAGCTATATTGCTAATAAATTTCTTATAATCAGGTGTATACAACTAAAAGGCATCAATAGCAATCACCAAAATATCAGTCGGCATAATAGTTGCCTTAAGCAATATCGTATAGTTTATAATATAGTTTATAATAATAAATAAAAATCTTAGGTTGTTATGGATAAAAAATTGAGTCCGGATTACACCTTGGGAAGTAAAAATTATACAAATTGGAAAGATAAGTATTATTTTAGTCCAAGGGGTAGTGGTTTCTTTGAACCCGGAGTAGTAAGTGCCGATGATGCATCAATGAGTGCATACAATGTTGCCAAATCATCTTATCAAATTCATCCTGAAGTATTCAATATGGATTATCTGTCAAAAGCTACAGGATTAAAAAAAGATGAGATAATTAAACGTATGAAACGTATGTACGACGAGCGTTTCATTATGTATGTGTATAATCCTGCCACACAAGTAATGGGATTTGGATTATATTATTGGTTTGTTAAATTAAAAGAAGGAAGTTCTGCCAAAGACAAAGCCGAGCTTTCTAATTGGTATCAAAACAAGGACGACATTTGCACAGGTTATCAATGCGACGGTGGTGATTTCGATTTCTACAATGGAAATCACATGCGTGTTTTTGATAATCTTCTTTCTAGTGTGATTGAGCCTTGGAAAAGCAAAGAGTGTGTAGAGTTTGTTCATATTTGCCCTATCAGGCGAGATATAAGAGAATCTCATGTAAATATGTGGGATGCTCCCGTAGATGCATATCGCAACAATTGTTGGGGCGATGGACAACTTGAAAAATTAGCTAAAGTGCAAAATCACTTAGACTTAAATGATTTAAAAATTGTAAAAGCTCTAAATGATAAAAAACCTGTAAAAGACATGTTCGACTTTAAAGTACTTGCCAAAATATCAGGTTTAAATGCTAATGATATGCTTGAAGGTTTTAAAGATTTAGTTGAAACAAAAAGAGTTATTGTTCCGTTATTTTATCTAAATTTTGAAAAACTTGGATTAACTAATAAAATGTTTGTTATTCGTTTGTTTCAAACAACACCTAGCTATCGCAAAGCTGAAATTGTTGATGAATTAACCGCAATTAAAGAGTTTAATCTTGTTAAAGAATTTGCCGATGCATTTTATGATGCAGTTTGTTTTGCCTACAATGAAATTACTGATATTGAGGTACTTCGCAAGAAAATTAACAGCTATGCAGAGGTAGAAGAAATAAAAGAATCAAACATAAATTTAATGTTTCGAAGGTGGGTATGCAGGTTAGATGATAAAAATGGTTTTTGGGAAGAATGTGTATTTACAGATGATTTTTTAGAAGACAGGACAGATAAAAACTCACCGGTTTATTGTCCAATAATAGGAAAGGAGGATAAGTCATGAAAATTATAGAACCAAGAAAATATGTTGTTGATAATTTGAAATATGCTCTTAGCCCTAAATCTATTGCAGTAGTTGGTGCTTCGCGATACGATGGTAAGGTTGGGTATAAAGTTATCGAAGGATTAAATAAATGGGGATACAAAGGAAAAATATATCCCGTGAATCCAAGAGCTGAAAAAGTACATGGTTTAAAAGCATACAAAACCATAAAAGACATTCCGCACGAAGTAGATTTGGTATTTATAGCGGTACCTGCTCATTTGGTTAAAATGATTTTAGAACATGCTGTGGCCAAAAAAGCTAAGATTGTTGTTATTTCTACCAGTGCTTTTAAAGAAATTGGAAGAGGTGAATTGCAAGACGAATTAACACAATTCTGTAGAGACAATAAATTACCATTAATTGGTCCTAACCTTGTGGGAATGGGTAGTCCATATCTCAATTTTAATTGTGGATTTATTCCTTATTTGCCTTCAAAAGGTCCGGTTGCCATGATTTCACAATCAGGTGCTAATTTATTGGCCGCATTGGGAACCTCTCAAACGCTTAACTTTGGAATGAGTTTCTTTGTAGGTTTAGGAAATAAAGCTGATGTAGATTTTGCAGAATTTATAGAATATGCTGCACAAGACAAACACACCAAATGTATTTCAGTTTACAGTGAGGGAATAGATAGTCCCAAAGCCTTTGTAAAAGCCTGTAATAAAGTGGTTACCAAAAAACCAATAGTTGCCATAAAAGTAGGAGGTTCAAAAATTGGAATTAAAGCTGCATTTGCTCATACTGCTTCTGAAAATGTTGGCATAGATGACTCTTTCTATGATGATTTATATAAAAAAGCAGGTGCTATAAGAGCAACTACTTGGCAAGAATTTTTGGATATTTCTCTGGCATTAGGCCTACAACCACCTTTGAAAAATGACAATGTAGTAATGATAACAAACGGAGGAGGTTCCGGCTTACTATCTTGCGATCATTTTGAACGCAAAGGTATGCCAATGAGGCAGTTAGATGAGATTTCGCCAATGCTTGCAATGAGAATAAGAGCTTATATGCCAATGTTTGGTTCACCTCTTAATCCTGTTGATATAGCTGGAACTGCATCGCCAAAAAATTACAAAGGTGCTATAACACAAGCCGTTAGAGATCCTAATGTATCATGTGTATATGGCTCTATTTGTCCTACTTCTGTTACCGATGTAGATGCTGTTACCGATATTTATATCGATATTTACAAAAAGAATAAGCATCTGGGCAAACCATTTGTAATGGAGTGTCAAGGAGGAAACGAGTGTTATGATTCAATTATGAAATTAAGAGAGAATGGCATACCTGCTTACGCTACTCCTGAACAAGCTGTTAACGCAATAGTAGCACTGCGTAAGTATGGTAAAATCTTGGAAAATTTTCGTAAGAAATAATACCACTCAAAGAAAATAAGAATGAGGATAAAAATTCTGTTAGAATTTGACTGTATTGATTCTTTCTTTGATAGTCTGGTTAAATAAGCAGGCTTTAAGGGATAGTGTCAATCTGAAAATCAAAGCCTCCGTTTTTAACGGAGGCTTTTTGCTTTTTATTTTGGGTTGTACATAAACATAATATTCGTATTTGGCTTTTGATTTTGTGAGTCCAGTTTTCTTATTCAGGTTTCAAGGTTTTTACACTCTGCTCTGTTTTTAAGTTGGTGATATAGCGTACTATTTCTTTTTGTCTGGAAGCAGATAATTTCTCGAAAACGGCATTAGCCTCTTTATTTTCTTTTAATGCTTTCATCAATTTTGGATGAGGTGTTATAGTGCGGTCACTTGTGTCAAAAGTTATTTCTACCTGAATTTCTTCTCCAATTCTCCTTGGCGAATCTTTCAGCATTTTCATATTGATATACAGCCGCCAATTACCACTATATTTTACCAACGTTTGTTGAAAAGGCTTACCGTTTACTGTTCCTTTTACAGGAATATGTCCTTTACTTTTACCTGCTTGTTGAAAAATACTTTCAAGTATTTTATCAGGTAGATAAAC
>PDWI01008211.1_pt1 | contig 13521 bp, 10 predicted proteins | sample 1430891 | NCBI WGS metagenome assembly PDWI01 (sample SAMN01162508, study PRJNA174530) | Oral metagenome, whole genome shotgun sequencing project. | biome: Marine environment; feature: Marine mammal; material: Swab sample of the gingival sulcus; isolation source: swab sample of gingival sulcus...
GCCGCCCCGCGACCGCCCGCCCGCCGATCCGCGGCCAGCGGTCTTCGCCGCAGTCCGACTCGTGGCACGCCGGCCGGCGCCGCTTTCGGCTGTGCGCCTGCGGGTACCCGCCCGGGTGGACGGCCCGGGAGCGGGCGCACCGTCCGCAGGCGTGACCGCCGGCTGCGATCCGCCCGGCCGGGAGTCAGCCCGCCGGTCCGCGGAGGAGCGGCGGCGGGGCACGACCGGCGGCCGGCTCATCCCCCGCTGCCCTGCGATGCCGGCCCGGGCTGCGGATGCTGCTCCTGCGGTTGCCCGGCCTGCGGTTGCCCGCCCAAAGCCTGCAGGATGCACGGCGCCTGGGCGGTGATGTCACCCGCACCGATGAGCAGCACCAAGTCTCCCGGGTGCGTCACCGAGCGCACCCAGCCGGGGACATGGCCCACCTGCGGCAGCCAGGTGACCGGTGCGCCCACGTGGTCCGCGACCAGTCGACCGCTGACACCGGGGATCGGGTCTTCGCGCGCCGGGTACACCTCGGTCACCGCTACCAGATCCGCCGCGCTCAGTGCCTGCCCGAACTGGTGGGCGAAGTCCCGGGTGCGGCTGTACAAGTGCGGCTGGAATACGACCCCGCCAGCCCGGCCACGAACCTCGAACCGGCGCCGGGTACCGGTGAACGCCGCCAGGCCGGCCACGGCCTGCGCCGGAGACACCCCCAGCTGCAGGGCAGCGCAGAACGCGCCCGTGGCGTTGTCCACGTTGTGCCGGCCCGGGACGGCCAACGTGACCGGCTGCTCGCCGAAGTCGCCTCGCAAGGTGAATGCGGTCGTCCCGGAATCGAACTGCTCGTCGACGATCCGCACAAAGGCGACAGCCGGGTCGGCATCCGAGGACTCCGAAGGCTGCGAGGAACCGGTGCCGGAGCCGGCCCGGCCGTACCCCACGGCCGCGAGTCCGGCCGCCGCCCGGTCCCGGACCAAGCGCGCGGCACCGGGGTCGTCCAGACAGCCGACCAGGACACCCTGCGCACCCAAGGAGTCGACGAATGCGGCGAATGCGGCCGCGACACCGGCTGAGGTTCCGTAGTGATCCAGATGGTCGGCCTGCGCGTTGGTGAGAATCGCCAGCTGCGGGCGGTACACCAGGAACGATGCATCGGATTCGTCCGCCTCGGCGACGAAAGTGTCCCCAGAACCGTTCCAACCGTTGGTGTTCGCCGAGATCAGCTGCCCGCCGATGGCGAACGACGGGTCCATGCCGGCGTGCCGCAATACCTCGGTCAGCATCGCCGTGGTGGTGGTCTTGCCATTGGTGCCGGTGACCGCCACTGCGCGCCGGTTCGCCATGAGCACGGCCAGCGCCTGCGAGCGGTGCAGGACTCGCAGTCCGGCGTCGCGGGCGGCCCGCAGTTCCGGGTTGCCCGGGCGCACCGCGGACGAACAGACCACGGTGTCCACCCCGGATAGCCGCCCCGGGTCGAACCCCACCCCGACCCGGGCTCCCCAGGCCGCCAGCTCCTCCAGTGCCGGTACCGCTGCGGCGTCGCTGCCGCTGACCTCGACACCACGCTGCAGCATGATGCGCGCGATACCGGACATGCCGATGCCGCCGATGCCCAGGAAATGCACGTGGCCCAGTTCTGCCAGCCGGGGCAACGGACCGGACAGGTCGAAACCCTTCGGCCCCACCCGGAACGGCAACGATGTCGTCATCGACGCTCACCAGCCGGATCGCGTTGCGCCACGGCGGAAAGAACCATCCGGGCCAGCCGATCGTCGGCGTCGGCAATGCCGTGTCCGGCCGCCGCGGCGGACATGGCCCGCAACCGGTCGGAGTCGCCGAGCAGCCCGAACACCTCGGTGCGCACCCGGGCCCCGTCCAGGTCGGCGTCGTCGATCAGCAGCCCACCGCCGGCATCGACCAGCGCCTGGGCGTTCAACCGCTGCTCGCCGTTACCGATGGGCAGCGGCACGTACACCGCCGGCAGGCCGACCACCTCCAACTCGCACACGGTGCTGGCCCCGGCCCGGCACAACACCAAGTCCGCTGCGGCGTAGGCCAACTCCATCCGGTCCAGGTACTCGACCACGTGGTACCGGTCAGCGGCACCGGCCGCCGCCACCGCCTGGCGCACCGGTTGCGCCTTGTCGGTGCCGGTGATGTGCAGCACCTGCAGCCACGGATCGGCAACGATGTCTGCCAGCACCTGGGCCATCGCCTCGTTGATGTGCTGTGCCCCCAGCGACCCACCGGTGACCAGGAGCACGGGGGCATCCGCGGCCAGTCCCAACTCGGCTCTGGCGGCGGCCCGCTGCCCAGCCCGGTCCAGGGTGGTGATCTCTCGCCGCAGCGGCATCCCGATCCGGGTGGCGTGCGGCAACCCGGTGCCGTCGAACGCGGTGGCGACGTGGCGGGTCAGCCGGGCACCGAGCCGGTTGGCGATGCCGGCGCGCGCGTTCTGCTCGTGCACCACGATCGGCAGCCCGGCCCGCCGGGCGGCCAGGTAGGCGGGCGGGCTGACGTAGCCGCCCATCCCGGCGACGACGTCGGCCTGCACCTCGGCCAGCACGTCACCGGTGGCGCGGACCGCACCGGCGAGCCGCCCGGGTAACCGGATCAGGTCGGCGCCGAGGCGGCGCGGCATCGGCACCTTGGCGATGGTGCGCAACTGGTAGCCGCGGGCCGGCACCAGCCTGGATTCGAGTCCTTCGCTGGTGCCCAGCACGGTGATCCGGGTATCCGGATCGGCCCGCACCAGAGCGTCGGCTGCGGCCAGGAGTGGACTCACGTGACCGGCGGAGCCACCACCGGCCAGTACGACGGACAGGCTCATGGCCGCCTCCGGCTACGTCGTGGCCCGCCGGTGCCGAGGACTGCGAGCCGCGACAGCATGGTGGGCCGGGTGGACAGGACGTCTGCGGCACCCGGTTCCTGGCGGGCGAACCCGAGCACGACGCCGAGCGCAGCCAAGCAGGCCACCAGTGCCGACCCGCCACGGGATACCAGCGGCAGCGGGATACCGAGCACCGGGAGCACTCCCACCACGACAGCGATGTTGACGATTGCCTGCCCGACGATCCAAGCCAGGATGCCGGCCGTGGCGATCTTGACGAAGGGGTCGTTGTGCCGGCGGATGATACGCAGCATGGCCAGGGCGATGGCGGCGAAGAAGGCCAGCAACAGGAACGTGCCGATCAGCCCGAGTTCCTCGCCGATGATGGCAAAGATGAAATCGTTGTCCTCCTCCGGCAGGTAGGACCACTTCTCCCGGCTGGCACCCAGCCCCAGCCCGGTAATCCCGCCGGAGGCCAGGGCATACTTGCCGTGAATGGCCTGGAAGCAGACCCCCGCGTAGTCCTCGCACTCACCGCTCAGCCACGCGGTGACCCGGCTGCTGCGGCTGGCGCTGGACAACACCAGCGGAACCGCGGCAGCGAAAGCACCCAGCCCGCCGACGACGAACAGCCTCAGCGGGGCGCCGGCGACGAACAGCATGGCGCCGAGGACGAGCATGATCACCGCCGCGGTGCCGACGTCGTGGCCGAGCAGCACCAGCGCCAGCGCAACGCCACCACCCAGGCCGACCGGCATCAGGGCGTGCTGCCACTGCTGGACCAGCCGGCCCTTGGTGGCCAGTACACCGGCCACCCACAGCACCAGCGCCAGCTTGACCGCCTCGGAGGGCTGAGCGTTGAACCCACCGATCCTGATCCAGTTCAGGTTGCCGTTGACCTCGTGCCCCAGCGGGGTGAACACCAGCAGCTGGGTGGCCAGTCCGGCCAGCAACGCCGGCCAGGCGAATCGGCGCAACACCCGCACCGGTACCCGGGACAGCAGCCACATGAGCGGGAGCCCGACCAGGGCGAACAGCACCTGGCGCACGAACACCGAGAACGGGGAACCGCTCGCGTCCATGGCGTTCACCGACGAGCTGGACAGCACCATCACGAGTCCGAATACCGTCAGCGCCAGGGTGGCGCCGATGAGCACGTAGTAGGACCCGGCGGGCGTACCGAACGCGGTGGTACGGCTGGCGACCCAATCGGCCACCGCCTCCGGTACCAGTGGCAAACGCTGCGCGGGCACCGGGCGGGCAGTGGATCGCGTCTGGCCGGTCCCGCGCGGCCGTTCGGTGACGGCCACGGCTAGTCCGCCCAGCTCTGCTGAAGCCCGGCCCGACCGATGCCGCCCGGGCGATGTCCGTTCATCTGCTCGCGCACCGCGGCCGCGAACTCCTCGCCGCGGTGGGCGTAGCTGCGGAACTGATCCATCGAAGCGCACGCCGGGGCCAACAGCACAGTGTCACCGGGCCGGGCCAGCCGAGCAGCACGCTGCACGGCCGCCGACATGACGGTCCGGGCAGGCTGAAGCGGGGTCATGGCACCAGTGTCGGTGCCGGCCACCGCCAGCACCGGCACATCCGGGGCGTGTCGGGCCAGTGCCTCGGCGAGCGGGCGTTGATCCACCCCGATCAGCACGACGCCGCGCAGCCGGTGGGCGTGGGCGGCCACCAACTTCTCGAACCGGGCACCTTTGGCCAGCCCGCCGGCCACCCACACCACGGACGGGTAGGCCGACAGCGACGCATCGGCGGCGTGCGCGTTGGTGGCCTTGGAGTCGTCGACCCAGGCCACGTCGCCGTTGTGGGCCACCACCGCCAGCCGGTGCCCGGCGGGGGTGAAACCACGCAGGCCCTCGCGCACTGCGGCAGGCGGGATGCCCGCCGCCCGGGTCAGCGCCGCCGCCGCCAGCGCATTGGCAAGGTTGTGCGGGGCGGGTGGCGACCCGTCTGGTCCGGCCAGGTCGGCCACGGTCGCCAGTTCGACTGCGGTGGAGCCGCGTTCGGCCAGGAACGCCCGGTCGGCCAGCACGTCGTCGACCACGCCGAGCATCGACGGCCCGGGAACACCGAGGGTGAATCCCACGGCCCGGGCCCCGTCCAGCACGTCGGCGGCCCGCACCATCTGCTCCGTGGCCGGGTCGGCCCCGTTGTAGACGCACGCGGCCTGGGTACCGCGGTAGACCTTGGCCTTGGCCTGCGTGTAGGCCTGCATCGACCCGTGCCAGTCCAGGTGATCCGGGGCCAGGTTCAGGCAGGCACTGGCCAGGGGGGACAGCGAGTGGGTCCAGTGCAACTGGAAGCTGGACAACTCCACGGCGAGGATGTCGTAGGGCTCGGCTTCGGTCACGGCTTGCACCACCGGGGTGCCGACGTTGCCGACCGCGGCCGCGCGCAACCCGGCGGCGGTGGCGATCGCCTCGACCATGCCGACGGTGGTGGTCTTGCCGTTGGTGCCGGTCAACGTCAGCCACCGGGTGGGCTCGCAAATACGACGCAGCCGCCAGGCCAGCTCCACCTCGCTCCACACCGGTACCCCGGCGGCCATCGCCGCGCTGAGCAGCGGCTGGTCGGGACGCCAGCCCGGTGAGGTGACCACCAGGTCCGGAGGCGGGCCCGGCAACCGCGTGGCCGCTTGTTCGCCCAACACGACGGACGCGCCCTGCTCACGCAGCGCGCCGGCGGCCGCTTGCTGCGGTTCGGCGTCGGAACCGTCGACGACGTGCACGTGCGCGCCGCGGCGCAGCAACGCGGTGGCGGCGGCGGTACCGGAAACCGACACGCCGGTGACCACCGCGCGCAGGCCCGCCCAGTCCGCGTCGGCATGGGTGAGATTGCGCACCCGGTTCATTGACCCACCACCCATTCCGCATAGAACACGCCCAACCCGAGGGCGGCGAACAACCCGGCAATGATCCAGAACCGGATAACGATGGTGACTTCGGCCCACCCGGCCAGTTCGAAGTGGTGCTGCAGCGGAGCCATCCGGAACACCCGTTTGCCGGTGGTCTTGAACGAGGCCACCTGAATCACCACCGACAAGGTGATCAGCACGAACAGGCCACCGAGCACGATGAGCAGCAGTTCGGTGCGGGAGGTGATCGCCAGCCCGGCCAGCGCGCCGCCCAGTGCCAGCGACCCGGTGTCGCCCATGAAGATCTTGGCCGGGGCGGCGTTCCACCACAGGAACCCGAAGCAGGCGCCCATCAGGGCCGCCGCCACCACGGCGAGGTCGCGCGGGTCGCGGACCTCGTAGCACTGCGGCCCGGCCTGGGCGATGCGCTGGCAGGACTGGTTGGACTGCCAGATACCGATCAGCACGTAGGAGCCGGCGACCATGGTCGATGCGCCGGTGGCCAGCCCGTCCAGCCCGTCGGTGAGGTTCACCCCGTTGGAGGTGGCCGCGATCATCAGCATCGCCCACAGCACGAACAGGACGGCACCGACCACCGGGCCGGCGAAGGCCAGGTCGATCGGAGTGTCCCGGATCGCCGAGATCGCGGTGGAGGCGGGCGCGCGGAACCGGTCGTTGGGGAATTGCAACGCCAGCACCGCGAACACGATGGCCACACCGGTCTGCCCGAGCAGTTTCTGCCGGGACCGTAGGCCGAGGCTGCGTTGCTTGGAGATCTTGATGAAGTCGTCCAGCCAGCCCACCAGCCCCAGCCCGGACATCAAGAACAGGACGAGGAGCCCGGACACGGTCGGTCCACTGGTGGTCGCGATGTGGGCGATCGCGTACCCGGCCAGCACGGCGGCGATGATGACCGCCCCACCCATCGTCGGGGTGCCGCGCTTGGTGTGGTGGGAGGTAGGGCCGTCGTCGCGGACGAACTGGCCGTAGCCGCGGCGCACCAGGAACCGGATGTACAGCGGTGTGCCGAACAGGGACAGCAGCAACGAGACCGCGGCCGCGATCAGCATCGCCCTCATGCCAGAGTCCCCTGCCCGGGTACCAGAGTCCCCTCACCGGGTATGAGAGTCCCCTGACCGGAAAGCGCAGCGTGCTCGCCGGCCGATGACGGTGCGGCGCCGGCGACACGTTCGCCCAGCCATCGAAGCCCGCTGTCCCGGCTGGACTTGAACAGGACCACGTCACCGGAGGCCAGCTGCTCGCCGAGCACGGCGAACGCCGCGTCCGCGTCCGCTACTTGCCGGGTTCCGGTGTGCCCGGCCGAGCGTGCCCCGCCGGCGATCGCGCCGGCGCCGACGGCCAGGATCCGGTCGATGCCCAGCCGGGCTGCCAACTTCCCCACTTGGGCGTGCAACTGCGCCGACTGGTCCCCCAGCTCCAGCATGGTGCCGAGCACCGCCCACGAGCGGCGGCCGGCCGACATGGCCGCCAGCGCGTGCAACGCGGCGGCCATCGAGTCCGGATTGGCGTTGTAGGCGTCGTTGACGATCCGCACGCCGTCGGCCCGCTCGGTCACCTCCATCCGCCACCGGCTGGCCGGCTCGGCGGTGCTCAGCCGGCCGGCGATGTCTGCCGTCGGCATGCCCAGGGCGTGAGCGGCGGCCGCGGCGGCCAGTGCATTGCCGACGTGGTGGGCGCCGCGTAGGCGCAGCCGCACCGGGTGGGCCTCGCCGGTGCCAGCCCAGGCCAGGGTGAACGAGGCCCGGCCCTGATCGTCCAGGCTGATGCCGGTGGCGATGATGTCGGCGTCCGGATGGGGGGCGTGCGGGTGGGGGGCGCCGGCCCGGTGCGGCGCCGCTGCGGGTTGGGTGCCCGCGCTGACCCCGAGGATGCGGCCCACGGTGCGCGAGCGCATCCGGGCCACCCGGTCGTCGTCCAGGTTCAGCACCGCCACCCCGTCCGCGGACAGCGCCTCGACCAGCTCGCCCTTGGCCTGCTCGACGGCGTCCAGTCCGCCGAACTCGCCCGCGTGCGCGTGGCCGACGTTGAGCACGACGGCCACGTCCGGCGGGCAGATCCCGGTCAGATAGGTCAGGTGCCCGGCGCCTCGGGCGCCCATCTCGGCGACCAGGACCCGGGTCTGTCCGGTGATCTGGCAGACGGTCAGTGGCACCCCGATCTCGGAGTTGTAGGACTCCGGTGCCGCGACGGTGGGAGCCCAGCCGGTGAACACGTGGGCCAGCAGGTCCTTGGTGGAGGTCTTGCCGGAGGAGCCGGTGACGGCGACCACCCGAAGGCCGGGGTGAGCGGCGTCGATGACCGCCCTGGCCACCTGGCCGAACGCCACCTCGGTGTCCGGTACCTGAATCTGGACGAGGTCCGGCGTTCCCGCGGGCACGTTGACCGGGTGTTGTACGAGGGCGGCCACCGCCCCGGCGGCGGCCGCCGTAGCCACGTAGTCGTGCCCGTCGGCGGACTCCCCGGTCCTGGCCACGAACAGCGATCCCGGGCCGCACAACCGGGAGTCGGTGTGCACGCCGCCGTCGATCAGTACGTCCGGGGCATCGGCACGCAGGCTGCCCCCGGTCGCGTGCGCCACTGCAAGCACACTCAGTGGCACCACGACCGTTGCCCCTTCTGTTCAGTTCGCTGCCGCAACAACCGCGACAACACCTCGGAGTCGTCGAAAGGCTCCGCCCCCCAGGCGAACGTCTGAGTTTGCTCATGTCCCTTCCCCGCGACAATAACGGTGTCGGCGGGTCCGTTCACCTCGGACAAAGCCACCTCGATGGCCCGTGCCCGCCCGGGCACCTCCTCGATCACGGCATCCGTGCCCGCCGAACGGGCACCGGCCAGGACCGCGGCCCGGATCGTGGCCGGGTCCTCGGTGCGTGGGTTGTCGTCGGTCACGACGACCACGTCGGCGTGTTCGGCGGCCACCCGGCCCATGCCGGCCCGCTTTCCTGGGTCGCGGTCCCCGCCTGCGCCGAAGACGACGACGAGCCGGCCCGGGGTGGCCGGCCGCAGCGCGGTCAACGCGGCCGCCAGCGCGTCGGGGGTGTGGGCGAAGTCGACGACAGCCAGTGGCTGGTCGCCCGGCGTGGTGCAGGCCCGGCCCACGACCCGTTGCATCCGGCCGGGAACCCCCTCGACCTGCGCGAGTGCGGTGGCCGCGTCGGCGGCGGGCACTCCCAGCTTGGTCAACAGGACGAACGCGAGCATGAGGTTGGCCACGTTGAACGACCCGGGCAGCGGGCAGGTCAGCTGGTGCACCGAACCGTCCGGCCCGGCCGCGGTGACGGCGATGCTGCCGTCGGTGTGTGGCGTCGCGTCGGTGACTTGCCAGTGCGCGCCACTCCCGGCGGGAGGCCCGCCCGCAGACGGCACCGTGGCGGCGATGGTAGTCAGCGGAATCCCGGCGGTCGCCGCCAACCGCCGCCCGTACTCGTCGTCGACCACGACCACCCCGTGCCGGGCCCGGTCAGCGGTGAACAGGGACGCCTTGACGGCGAAGTAGTCGTCCATGTCCGGGTGGAAGTCCAGATGATCCTGGCTGAGGTTGGTGAATCCGGCGAGGGTGAACACGATGCCGTCCACCCGGTGCAGCGCGAGCGCGTGGCTGGAAACCTCCATCGCCACCGTGTCCACCTGGTGGTCCACCATGTCGGCTAGAAGCCGTTGCAGATCAGGTGATTCCGGGGTGGTGTGCACACTGGGCCGAAGCTGGCCGGCGATCCGCACGCCGACGGTGCCGATCAGCCCGGCGCGGCGCCCGAGCCACCGCAGCGCACCCTCCAGCAGGTAACTGGTCGTGGTTTTTCCGTTGGTGCCGGTGACGGCCACGGTGTTCAGCCGTCGCGCCGGTTCGCCGTAAACGGCCGCGCTGAGGTGGCCGAGCACGGCGCGGGGGTCCTCGACCGCCAGAACCGGCACCGGCAGCGCCGGGCGCAGGGCGGCGACCGACGCGTGGCCGGCCGGGTCGGTGAGCACGGCGACCGCGCCTGCGTGGACCGCGGCCGCGGCGAAGCGGGCTCCGTGAGCGTGCGCGCCGGGCAGCGCCGCATACAGGTCACCGGGACTGACCCGGCGGCTGTCCAGGCTGACCCCGGTGACTACGACGTCGGTGTCCCGGTGGGAATCGACCGGCCGGGCTCCGGCGCGGGCCGCGATCTCCCGCAAACGCATGGCTGGCATCGTCGGCCTAGTATTCCAGGGGCAGCGGCTGGTACTGGTCGGCGCCCGGGTGCACGCCGCGCTGCTTGAGGGCGAACGACATGACATCGGCGAACACCGGTGCGCTCACTACTCCGCCGGAGTAGCCGTTCTTGGGCCGCTGGACGATGACGCCCACCACCAACTCCGGATTCTTGGCCGGGGCCATCCCGATGAACGATGCGGTGTAACCGGAGTACCCGCCCTGGTACGGGGCCTGTGCGGTGCCGGTCTTGCCGGCCACCTGGAAGCCGGGAACCTGGGCCCGCTGTCCGGTGCCCTCGGCGATCGCGCCGGTCAGGATCTGCCTGACCTGGTCCGCAGTTTTCCCGCTCACCACCCGTTGCGCCTGCCGTACCGGGGTCTCGGTCTTTTCACCGTCGGCGTCGGTGGTCGAGGCGATCAGCCGCGGCCGCATCCGCACCCCGCCGTTGGCGATGGCGGCGAACGGCATCACCGCCTGTACGGCGGTGCCGGACATGCCCTGACCGAACATGACCGCGTACTTGGTGCGCCCGTCCCAGTCCTTGGCCGGGTGCACGATGCCGCGGCTTTCCCCGGGGAAGTTCAGCCCGGTGGGCTGGCCGAGCCCGAAGGCGGTGAGGTAGTCGTAGCGGGTCTGCCGGTCCAGTTTGGCGCCGACCTGCAGGGTGCCGGTGTTGGAGGACTTGGCCAGGATGCCGGCGTAGGTGAGCTGCTCCGGAGCGTGGTCGTGGCTGTCCCGGAACACCTCCGCGTTCGGAGCGTGGTACCGGTCGGCCACCACGAATTCGTCCAGCGGTTTGACGATGCCCTCCTCCAGGGCGGCGGACGCGGTGATCAGCTTGGCCGTGGAGCCGGGCTCGAACACCGAACTCAGTGCCCGCGAGCCCCGGTTATCGGCGTTCACGCTGCCGGGGCTGTTCGGGTTGACCGACGGGGATTCGGCCAGCGCCAACAGGTCTCCGGTCTTCGGGTCGACCACGACGACGGCACCCCACTCGGCGTTCACCTTGCCCACCTGCTCGGTGATGGCCTGTTGGGCGTACCACTGCAGGTCCCGGTCGATGGTCAGCCGCACGTCGGCGCCGTCGACGGCGCCGGTTTCGTCGGTCAGCCCGGTGGGGATCATCTGCCCGCGGCGGCCACGCTCGTAGAGCAGGCTGCCGTTGGTGCCGGCCAGATGATCCTGGAACTGCAGTTCGACGCCGGCCTGCCCGACCCCTTGCTCGGCCTCCGTGGGGGGCGCCCCCACGAAGCCGAGCACGTTGCCCGCGACGGCACCGGCCGGGTAGGTGCGCCCGGAGGTGAGGTGGCTGTACATGCCGGGCACGCCGAGCTGCTGGACCGCCCGCCAACGCTGCGGGGCGACGTTCTTGGCCACGTAGGCAAACCGGCGATCCCCGACCAGGGCCTCGCGGGCCTGCTGCTGGGAGATGCCGAGCGCGATGGCCACGTCGGTCACCGCCGCGTCGACACCGCTGCGCTGCTGGCCGTTGACGGTTCGGGAGTACTCGGGGACCAGGGTTTGGTCCACCACCACGGTGCGTCGTTCGACGCTGGCGGCCAACCGCACCCCGTTGGTATCCAGGATCTCCCCGCGTTCGGCCAGCACCGGCACGGTGATCAACCGCCGGCTCTGCGCCTGGGTGGCCAGGTCGGCGGCATCCAGGCCTTGCACCTGCACCAGCCTGGCGGCCAGCAGGCTGAGCACGAACAGGACGACGGTGACCATGGCCCTGGCTCTGCGGTTGTACAGGGCACGCAAGGCGCTCTTGCTGGTGCGCCGCCGCGCCGGGGCCTGCTGGCCCCGGTCCGCCCGCGGCGGCGCGAGCGTCGATCCGCTCATGTCCGGGCGCCTCCACGATGTGCTCGACGACGGTTCGGGTCGGTCCCGTCCGGCTGTGCTGCGGCCGGGTACGGGTGCTGTCTGGGTGCGGTCCGGTGGGCCGGTTCGGCGGTCCGCGAAGCACGGCGGGCGCTCACGGATCCTGCTGCCCTACGGCGCCGGCCGGGCGCCGTCTCCTTCAGCAACCCCGGTCGCCCTGGCCTGCTGCGTATCCGTGTCACCGTTATCCGATTGTGAACCAACGGAGTCCGAGTGTTGCGCCGGACTCGCCGGGCGCGCCGCATCGGTTTCGGTCTGCGGCCGCTGGGCAGCCTGCCCGGACGCCTCGTCCTCCTCGGCTGACTCGTTTTCCTCGGCTGCTTCGTCTTCCTCAGCCTCCTGGCCCTCCCCGGCCGCCTGGTCTTGCCTGGCCGTCTGTCCTTGCCCGGCTACCTGTCCTTCCCCGGCCGCCTGGCTTTGCCTGGCCGCTTGGTCGTCCGTGGCTGCCTGGTCGTCCCCGGCCGGGCCCGGCGGTGGGTTCTGCGCACTCGCCGCGGCACGGGGCTGCGGTTGCGAGGCGGGCACCGCGGTGATGCTGGTGACCTCCCGCTCCATGGCTCGCTGCTGCTGCAAAGCGGTGGCCGCGCTGACCCGCTGCGCGAGCGCGTCCCCGACATCCGGGTCCCGCGCAGTCGGGATGTCGGCGATGGGGACGGCCGATTCGCCATTGGCCGGCACACCCTCGCCGACCACCGAGCCGTCGGACAACCGGATGAACACCGGTGTCGAGCTCTGAATCATGCCCAGCGACCTGGCTCGCGAAGCCACTCTTGCCGGCGAGGAGGCAACCTCCAGTTCCTCGGTCAGTTGTTGCTCGGCCTCCGTCAGCCGGGTCTGCTCCTGCTGTTTGGCATAGATTTCGTAGGACCCGCGAGACAACGCGATGTTGAGTCCGAGCAGGCTGGCCAGACCGAACACGAGCACGCCGATGCAGGCAACCCAGAACGGGATGCGAGCCGTGGACACCACCGGTGAGGCCAGCACCTCCAGATGCGGGCGGACCGCCCGGGCGATCCGGGCCGGCGCGGCGGCGGACGATGCGCGACTGCTGTGCTCAATCGTCACTCCTCGTAGTCGTGGCGGACATGGTGTCGTGTGTGGTTATGAAGTGCCCGCAACCGGCGCCGGCGTGTCGGTCCTGGCCCGTCCCACTCACCCGTTCGGCCGCCCGCAGCCGCACCGACTGGGCCCGGGGATTGGCCCGGACCTGCCCGGCATCGGCCTGCTCGGCGCCACGGACCAGCAACCGCAGCGGTGGTGCGTGCTCGGGCAGCTCGACCGGCAGGCCGGGCGGCGCGGTGGAGGTGCTGGCTTGGCGCAGCGCCCGTTTCACCGCGGTGTCCTCGCCGGAGTGGTACGACAGCAGCACCACCGATCCGCAGGGCTTGGAAGGTGCGTTTGGCCGGGTTGCCGCCGGTTCGGCGGGCCGGGGCCGGAATGGCCGAGCGGACGAGCTCGACCAGTTCGTCGCTGCTGTGCAGTGGTGCCTGTGCCCGGCGGCGTACGACGGCCCTGGCGATCGCCGGGGCGAATCGTTCCTGTCCGTACCGGCGAAGCACACTGGTCAGTTCGGCCTGGGAATAGGTGTTCAGCACCTGCGCCGCGGTGTGGCCCGCCGTGTTGTCCATCCGCATGTCCAGTGGGGCGCAACGGGAGTAGGCGAAACCACGGCCGGCTTCGTCCAGCTGCATCGAGGACACCCCCAGGTCGAACAGCAGGCCGCATACCTGCGGGTAACCGAGCCGGTCCAGCACCTCGCCCAACTCG
>PDWI01058272.1_pt2 | contig 13520 bp, 10 predicted proteins | sample 1430891 | NCBI WGS metagenome assembly PDWI01 (sample SAMN01162508, study PRJNA174530) | Oral metagenome, whole genome shotgun sequencing project. | biome: Marine environment; feature: Marine mammal; material: Swab sample of the gingival sulcus; isolation source: swab sample of gingival sulcus...
TTCCCCGGCCGGGTCGCGGTCGCGGACCTGATCCGGCTGGAGCAGGCGCAGCGCACCGCCGAGCAGGTCAGGCGCACCCGCAAGGAGTCCGACGGATCCACCCCGCTGGCGGGCACACCGGTGAACATCTACCAACCGGTGGGCGGGGACGCCAAGGAACGGCGGATCAAGCTGTACCGGGCCGAGCCGTTGTCGCTGTCGCAGGTGCTGCCCTATTTCAACAACCTGGGCATCGAGGTCATCGACGAGCGGCCCTACGAGTTCACCTGCGAGCAGGAAAGAACCGGTTACATCTACGATTTCGGCCTGCGCGCCGACGGGCTGGACGAACAACCGGAGGGCTGGTCGCACACCCCCCGGGAACTGCTTACCGACGCGCTGGAGGCCGCCTGGGCCGGACGAGCGGAATCAGACGGAATGGATCAGCTGGTCCTCGCCGCGGGGCTCACCTGGCGTGAGGTCGTCATCCTGCGCACCTACGTGAAGTACTTCCGGCAGATCTACACCACCTACAGCCAGGAGTACGTGCAGCGCACGCTGCCTCGCTCGGCAGGAGCGGGCGGCGGTCGTGGTGCGTGAGATCACCGAGCAGCTGGACGCGGTGGCCAGCCTGGACGCCGACCGCATCCTGCGGTGGATCCTGAACCTGGTCGTGGCCACCGTCCGCACCAACTACTACCAGGTGGACGAGCACGGGCAGCCGAACGCCTACGTGTCCGTCAAGGTGGCCCCCGAGAGGATCCTCAACCTGCCGAAACCGGTTCCGGCGTACGAGATCTGGGTCTACGGGCCACGGGTGGAGGGCGTTCACATCCGGTTCGGCGAGGTGGCCAGAGGCGGGTTGCGCTGGAGCGACCGGCCGGAGGACTTCCGCACCGAGGTGCTGGGGCTGGTCAAGGCGCAGACGGTCAAGAACGCGGTCATCGTGCCCACCGGGGCCAAGGGCGGCTTCGTGGCCAAACAACTGCCCGACCCCGCTGACCGGGAAGCCTGGCTGGCCGAGGGCAAACGCTCGTACCAGACCTTCATCCGCGGGCTGCTGGACATCACCGACAACCTGCTGCCCGGCGAGGACGGGCAACTGACGGTGTCCCCGCCACCGCGGGTGGTGCGCCACGACGGCGACGACACCTACCTGGTGGTGGCCGCGGACAAGGGCACCGCGACCTTCTCCGACATCGCCAACGCGTTGTCCCAGGACTACCACTTCTGGCTGGACGACGCTTTCGCCTCCGGCGGGTCGGCCGGCTACGACCACAAGGAGATGGGCATTACCGCCCGCGGGGCATGGGAATCGGTGAAACGCCACTTCCGGGAGATGGGCCGCGACACCCAGACCGAGCCGTTCACCGTGGTCGGAGTCGGCGACATGAGCGGCGACGTGTTCGGCAACGGCATGCTGCTGTCCGGGCAGATCCGATTGCTGGCGGCCTTCGACCACCGGCACATCTTCCTCGACCCGGACCCGGACCCTCAGGCCTCCTTCGCCGAACGCCAGCGGCTGTTCGAACTCGGGCGTTCCAGCTGGGCCGACTACGACCGCGCCACGATCAGCGACGGCGGCGGGGTTTTCCCGCTGTCCGCCAAACGGATCGACCTCAGCCCGCAGGCCCGCGCGGCACTCGGGCTCGGCGAGGACGTCAGCGCGTTGACACCGATGGAACTGAAGCGAGCCATCATCCTGGCACCGGCCGACCTGTTCTGGAACGGCGGCATCGGCACCTACATCAAAGCCAGCACCGAATCCCACGCCGAGGTCGGCGACAAGGCCAACGACGCCATCCGGGTGGACGGCAAAGACCTGCGGGTCCGGGTCATCGGCGAGGGTGGCAACCTCGGCGCCACCCAGCTGGGCCGGATCGAGGCGGCCCGGCACGGTGTGCGGGTGAACACCGACGCGATCGACAACTCTGCCGGGGTGGACAGTTCCGACTACGAGGTCAACATCAAGATCCTGCTCAACCGGGTGGTCGAGGACGGCGACCTGACCCGCAAGCAGCGCAATGAGCTGCTGGCGCAGATGACCGGCGACGTGGCCCGAATGGTGCTGCGGCACAACTACGAACAGAACGTGCTGCTGGGCAACGCCCGCAAACAGTCGGCCGGCATGCTGGGCGTGCACCAGCGGTTGATGCACCTACTGGAGGCCGAGGGCGGGTTGGACCGGGCGCTGGAGTTCCTGCCCGACGATGAGCGGATGGCCGAGCTGCGGGCCTCGGGCGGGGGTCTCACCTCACCGGAGTTCTCGGTGCTGGTCGCGTACGCGAAGATCATGCTGGCCCGGCAGATTCGTGAGTCGGACATCCCGGATGATCCGTGGTTCGAGAAGATCCTGCACCGGTACTTCCCGCCGCAACTGGTGGAACGCTACCCGCAGCGAATGCTCAACCACCCGCTACGCCGGCAGATCATCACCACCTGGGTGGCCAACGACATGGTCAACCGGGGCGGGATCTCGTTCGCGTTCCGCTCCACCGAGGAGACCGGCGTTCCCGCCTGCGTGGCCGTACGCGCGTACGTGATCTCCCGGGAAGTGTTCGGCCTCGGCGGTTTCGTGGATCAGGTCGAGGCGTTGGACACCAAGGTGAGCACCGACGTGCAGTCCGAGCTGTACCTGGGCATGCGCCGGCTGCTGGACCGCGCGGCCCGCTGGTTCATGCACAACCGGTCCACCCCACTGAACGTGGCCGCGGAGATCGACAGGTTCGGCGGTCCGGTGGCGCAGTGGTCCGGGACCGTGGACGGGCTGCTGGTCGGGGCCGAACTGGAGCGGCACAACGACATGGTCGCCGAGCTGGAGAACCGGGGCGTGCCGCACGCGGTGGCCAACCGGTGTGCCGGGCTGCTCCACGAGTTCGCGCTGCTGGACGTGACCGAGTTGTGTCTGGCCGAGGACCGTGACCTCACCCCCACCGCTCAGCTGTACTACGCGGTCAGCGACCGGTTCCGGATGGACGAGCTGCTCACCCAGGTCAGCGGCCTGCCGCGCGGCAACCGGTGGGAGGCCCTGGCCAGGGCCTCCCTGCGCGACGACCTGTACACCGTGCACATGGAACTGACCAGGATGATCCTGCTGTCCGGCGGCGAGGATACCGACACCGGCAATGCCGCCGATGCCGGCAACCTCGGCCCGCGGCGGGTGCAGGCCTGGGAGGATGCGCACCCGCAGGTCCTGGAGCGGGTGATGGGCACGATCGACGCGGTCGCCGGCATGGACGGTGCCGATCTGGCCGCCTCAGGGCCAGCACCGGGTGATCAGGGCCAGCACCGGGTGACCAGGGCCAGCACCCGGTGACCAGGGCCAGCACCGGGCAGTGATCCGGCGCGCCCACCCCAGCGGGCGGCCGGAGTGGGGCGTGGGACCTGCCCGGGCCAACGCCTATTCTCTTTCGCGTGGGTACGCTGCAAGATCTTCTCGATTCCGATTCCGATCTCGACCCCGGGCAGTTGGTCAGTGATATGTCGTTCGGCGACCTGGTCCTGATGGTCCCGGTCGCCGGGTCGGACAGCTACCTGGCCGTTGCCCAGGCCCGCCCGAGCACCTCCGCCACGGTGCTGTACTCCGATGCGGTGGGGCAGCGCTACACCGCCCAGGAATCCCCGCAGGTACACGCGGCCTACCAGACCGGGGAGATCCAACGCGACGCCTACCCGCAGGTGGTGCAGGACGACCTGAAACGCGAGGAGGCCATCCCGGTCCGCTTCGACGACCGGGTGATCGCCGTCGTGGTGCGGCACACCAACCTGGCCTCGACCCGGATCCCGAGCCGGCTGGAGCTGACCTACCAGCGGGCCGCCGACGTGCTGGTGTCGATGGTGGCCAACGGGCTCTACCCCACTCCCGGGGTTCCCGAGCAGCCGCGCCGCGGCGCCCCCAGGGTGGGTGACGGGTTCTTCTGGCTGGACCCGGACGGTACCTGCGTGTACGCCAGCCCGAACGGGGTGTCGACCCTGCACCGGATGGGTTTCGCCGGGTCGCTGTACGACCGCCCGCTCAGCGAGATCATGACCGAACTACTCGACGACAGCGAACCGGTGGACGAGTCGTTGCCGCTGGTGATTACCGGCAAGACCGCCTGGAGCACCGAGGTCACCTCCGCCGGAGTCACCCTCTCGTTGCGCTCGATTCCGCTGATCGAGCACGGCGAACGCGCCGGTGCGATCATGCTCAGCCGCGACCTGACCGAGATCCGGCATCAGCAGAAGGAGTTGCTGAGCAAACAGGCCACCATCCGCGAGGTCCATCACCGGGTGAAGAACAACCTGCAGACCGTGACCGCTCTGCTGCGGTTGCAGGCCAGGCGCATGGACACCGAGGAGGCGCGTGAGTCGTTGGAGGAGGCCGTCCGCCGGGTGTCCACCATCGCGTTCGTGCACGAGACCCTCGCGCACGGGCTCGAGGAGACCCTGGACTTCGATCAGATCCTGTACCGGGGGCTGAACCTCACCGCCGGCCTGGCCACCGCCAACAAGGCGCCCCGGCCCCGGTGCATCGGCACCTTCGGGGAGGTGACCGCCGAGGACGCGACCGCCTTGGCGCTGGTGCTCATCGAACTGGTCAGCAACGCGGTGGAGCACGGGATGCCCGCCGAGGGCGATGCCGACGGGGCGGTGGAGGTGCTGGTGAACAGGCAGGACCGCGAACTGGTGGTCCAGGTGCTCGACTCCGGTGCCGGACTGCCCGAGGACTTCGGCCCCGGGGGAAGCGGGCTGGGCACGCAGATCATCGAGGCGCTGGTGGTGGGGGAGCTGCGCGGGCACATCGCCTGGGCCAACCGGCCCGAGGGCGGATGTGTGGCCACCTTGTACGCGAAACTGCGCGCGTGAGGTGATCGGCCGCACCCAGAGCCGGCACCAGGGTCGGCTCTGGGTGCGGCAGCGGTAATCCGGACAGCGGAAAGCCCTGCGCGGCAACGCAGGGCCGGGGTTTGCTGAACGGAAAACGGTTGCGATGTGCGGTGCGGGTGTTCGCCTGCCCCGCGGGGGCGTCAGCCGGCCCGGCGGGCGCGCGCGGCGCGGCGCTTCATGGCCCGACGCTCGTCCTCGCTGAGGCCGCCCCACACGCCAGCATCCTGTCCGTTTTCCAGCGCCCATTTGAGGCAAACGTCCATGACGTCGCAGCGGCGGCATACCGCCTTCGCTTCGTCGATCTGGGCCAAGGCAGGGCCGGTGTTGCCGATCGGGAAGAACAGCTCTGGATCTTCCTCCAGGCACGCAGCGCGATCACGCCAATCCATGAGGTAGCCTTTCCGTTAGAGTAAGCGGGTGTTCGGGCCTAGTCCGCGTCAAGGGCGCGTGGATGCTAGGCACACATCAGCGTGCGACCATTCAGGCTGACACGGAATCGGACCGTCCACAAGAGGAAATGCACACTATTGCCCCTCACGTGTGAGTCGTCGATCACATGTAACCGTGTGATCATCCAACCTAACGCCACGTGGCAATTCGATGTTCCCATGTTGCGTGATTCGTGATCTTTCGATGACTCTGCGTAAGTAGCCTAGTCGCCGTGTGTAAGTGCGCGGGAGGTAGGCCGGTGGCTGTGTGCGACCCGGTTGCACGGGATACGGTTGGCCTATGAGTGCACCGGATGATCTTGGTTCCCGGCTGGCACCGCCGGACCAAGGTGCATCCGAGCACGGTGCCACGCTGCTGCCGCGGCCGGTGAAAGTGGCCCTGACGATCGTCGCCGTCGAAGCCGTCGGGCTCGTCCTGGTGTGCGCTTTCCTCATCGGCCTGCTCGCGCAGAACGCCTACACCGATCGTGGGCTGCTCCTCGCCACCCTGGTGATGTCCGTGCTGATGCTCGCGGGACTGCTCAGCGGCGGGTTCGCCGTGCTGGTCGGGCGCCGCTGGGGCCGTGCCCCGCTGGTCACCTGGCAGCTGTTGCAGCTGTTCGTGGCCGGTGTACCGGCGCTGACCACAGCCTGGCCCATCGGGGTGCTGTTGGTGGCATTGTCCGTGCTGGGTCTGGCCGGTCTGTTGTCTCCCGGCGTCACCCGGCACCTGCTTTGGCGGGAAGTCCAGTAAATGGTGGTCCATCGGTCGTCGGTGGAAAAGGGTGTCTCAGGAGGCGAAGTGGGCACCATATTGAGTCAAGGAGACACGGTCTCGCTCAGCGACGCGGCCGGCGGTGGATTGCCGGCATCGGTCACCGTCGGACTCGGCTGGGACGCCCGGCCCACCTTGGGTGAGCCGTTCGACCTGGATGTCGCCGCACTGGTTTGCGGTCCGGGCGGGCGGGTGCTGAGCGACCAGCATTTCGTCTTCTACAACAATCCAGGCACCCCGGACTCGGCGGTTACCCACCGGGGCGACAGCCGAACCGGCCGGTCCCGCGGCGACGACGAACAGATCCAGGTGCGACTGGCGGCCATGCGTGCCGATGCGGCCAGCGTCGCCTTCGTGGCCAGCATCTACGACTACGACCTCAGTGAGCACGCCGCCACCAGCACCGCACTGTTTTTCGCCGAGGTCTACCGGGCGGGCTCGCAGTGGCGGTTTCGTGCCGCGGGTGAGCCGCTGAAGCGCGGGCTCGTGGCCTTCATCAAGGACCGGGGCGTCAACGTCATCGAATAGGGGCGCCGCGGTGCTCGCCCGGTGCGGCGCTCAGCGGTTGCGGGTCCACCCCAGGTCGAACCCGTAGGCGGTCGCCACCGACGACTGCTGGCCGCGCAGGAACTCCGTCTCCTGGCGCAGTACCAGGTTCTCCCGCACCCGGTGGATCGACATCGCCGCACAAATGGTGGCTGCCGAGGGTACGTCCTCGATGCGGATCTCCACCTTGGCCGCGTCGCCGAACGTGGTGGTCAGCACCGGGCGCAGCTTGGCCCACTGCGGCCGCCCGGAATAGGCGTACACGTACACGACCAGCCGGTGCAGCTCGTGCGCCCGGGACAAGTCCAGGTGCAGCACCTCACCGCGCGTCTCGTCGCGTTCGGTCAAGGTGAGCACCGGGTGCCCGCGGGCCGGGCCGCTGCGGTGACCACCCAGTGACTGCACCGCGCCGGTGAGCCCGCTGGACAGATGCCACAACGCCCCCAGATGCAGGTCGGGGCCCGGCGCCCGGGACGGCCGGGACGCCGGCGCCCATGTCAACCGCATGTCCAACCCATCGGTACCGGTGGCGATGGGCATGTGCAGTGAGCGGCGTTGCTTGCCCAGGACCACCCGGCCGGTGGGCAGGCGCACCGGTGACAGCAACGCGGGCGGCACCCACCCGTCCGTGCCCGCCCGGGCGGCGCCCAGGTTCAGCGAGGCAGCGCCGGTGGCGCGGGCCGTCCGGCCCGCCGGGTCCGTGGGAGGGTCCGCTGCCGGCTGCTGTTTGGCCAGGCTGACCCCGGTGCTGAACTGCAGAAAACCCGCATCCGGCGGTGCGTCGGCACTTCGTGGGCTCGCCGCGAACGCCTGCGCCAACCCGGCGAAACCGTTTTCCACACCCTCACCCTCCGCCCGTACCTTCCACTGCCCGTCGCGGCGGTACACCTGGATCAAGGCTGCCCCGGACCCAGGACTCAGCCCGCCCAGCACCGGAGAGAACTCGGCGACCGGCCCGGTGTGCGGGTGGCTGACCTGTACCCGCAGGCCCGCCACCGCCGCCAGGTCGGGTGCGGCCAGCCACAGGCCGATTCCGCCGATGCCGGCCGGCACACCGGCCAGGTCGACCACCAGATCCAGGTGCCCGGCGGCGTCGTGAACCGGGCCGAGATGCTCGGTGTTCGGCAGGTGCAGTGCCTCGTCCAGCAACGCGCAGCGCACCTGGACCGGCGTGTGGCCGTTCCACGTCAGCCGGATGCCGGCCTGCCGGGCGCCGGCAGCGAGGGTGGTGTTCTGCCCGGGGATCAGTTCGAGCATCGCCTCAGCCCAGGTCCAGGTCGGAGCGGGTGAACTTGGTGTGCAGGAACCGTCCCTGGTTGGCCAGTTCCTGGGCGTCAAGCTGGGTCAGCAGATCCTGGGCCGGGGTCAGGCCGTGGCGGCCACGATGGGTGATGACGAACTCGGTCGGCAACGCGATGAACTGGTCGACGGTAGTGGGTAGGTAGTCGCGCACCAGCGCGCGGACCGGGATCATCTCGGCCTCGGTCACCGGGTGCCGGCACAGGTACTCCAGCAGCGGCCGCAACCGGTCCTCGATCTCGTGGATCGCCGGGACCGCGCCCATCGGCATCCACGCGCCGGCCCGGTTGACCCGGCGCACGATGGCGGTCAGGTCGCCGAGCATTTCCTGCGCCTGCTGTTGGGTGGTCGGGCCGGCCAGCGTCTCGGCGACGCGGGTGATCTCCGGGGCCGGTTGTGGGGGCGGTTGTGGCCGCCGTTGACGGAACCAGCTCATCAGGAGATCTGTGGGCGCGGCGGCGGGGCGTCCACCCCACGCTGCAGCTGCTCCTGCCGGGACCGCTCGAGGTAGGGACGGGCCCGGCGGACCTGGCCTTCCAAGGCGTCGACGGTGTGCGCCATCTGGGTCACCGCCTGCGCCTTGTAGGAGTCGATGGCGTCCATGGTGGCGAACACGTTGTCGAACGCCTTCTGCAGCGACTCCACGCTGATCGTGGTCTGCGAAGCCTGCTGGTGAATCGCGCCGCCCTGCTGGCGCAGCAACGCGGAGGTGGACTCGATCATCTGGTTCGTGGTGGTGTTCAACGCGTTGATCTGGTCCAGCACCAGCTGCTGGTTGCCCAATGCCTGCGCGGTGATGACCGCCGTGCGCAGCGCCGACACCGTGGTGGTCTGGGCCCGGTCCACGCCCTTGATCAGCTCGACGTTGTTCTTGCGCACCAGGTCCAGCGCCAGGTAGCCCTGCACGGCCACGGCCAGCTGGGTGAGGATGTCCTGGCGGCGCTGCCGGATCGGGAACAGCGCGTCCGAGGTCAGCGCCTGGGCCTGCTCGGCCTCGCCCTGGGCCTGCAGGGTCGCGATCTTCTCCTCACAGGCTTGGTCCAGTGCGTCGGCCAAGGTGGCGTACTCGGACAGCTTGCCCATCAGCGCCCACATCGTCTGGCGTTCACCGTCGATGGACGCGTTGTCCTTGCGCAGCTCGTCCTGCCCGGAGGCCAGCGCCTTGATGATGGCGTCCAACTGGTGCTGGGCGGACTGGTACTTCTCGAAGTAGCGGCGCAGCTTGTCGCCGCCGGGGATGATGCCGAGGATCTTGCGCGGCCCGGACAGGTCGGCCCGTCCGGGGTCCAGCTCGGTCACGGTGGCGCGCAGGTCGGACAAGGTCTGGGCCACCTGGACCTGGGTGTCGCCGCTGTGCCCGGAACCCTTGGCGCCCTGAGAACCCTTGAGCGCGCTCGCCGGGCGTTCCAGCATCCGGTTGGACACGGCGACGAACGCGGTGGCCCGGGCGTGGATGGCCTGCGCGGTCGCCTCGTCGACCGGGATCATGCCTGCGGCCTGATTGGTCTCCACGGCCGGCACGGCTGCGGGCGGGGACAACACCAGGTCACCGGTGGTGACCGGGGTGGGCGGGGTCAGCGGCGTCGGGGCGGGGGTGTCGTGGCCGGCGGGCATCGGTGTGGACAGGTCGAGGGCGTCCGTAGCCCGCGGCTGTGGTACCGGATTCGCGGCGGGTGGTCGTTCCGTCACCGATGGTCTCCCCTCGTTCGCACCTCAGACTCAACTGTAGTCAATGACCGCTAACCGGGACTGCTCCCGGTCACTGCGCGTCGGCATCGCTCAGGTCTCGCCGGCCTGAAGCACCCGCAGCACCGGTTCGCCGGTTTCGTCGCTGGCCTGCAGATCGACCACGGCGCTGATGGCCCAGTCGTGGTGGCCGTCCGGGTCGGCCAGGACCTGCCGTACCCACCATGCTCGCGGTGCTGCGTCGTCGGCGGGTTCGTCAGTGTCGGCGGGAAACGCGGCGTGCACCAAGTCCGTGGGAGGTGCCGTGTCCAGCAGGAAGAACGCACCGCCGCGCGCGTGCGCGTCGGTGCCGATGTCCTCGTGCTCGGCCCAGTAGTCCGCCAGTGTGTCCGCCCAGCGCCGGGCGGTCCACCCGGTGGCCTGCGCAAGGTCGTCGTAGCGTTCGCGCGCGGCCAGGGTGACCAGCCGGAACATCGCGTTGCGGACCATGACGGTGAACGCACGAGTATTCGCGCTCACCCCGGTGGCACTCACCGAGGGCGGGGTGACCGGGTCCGGCTCGCACGTCCCGGCCCGGGTGTCCGCCCCGGTCAACTGCTCCCATTCCTGCACCAGGCTGGAGTCGGTCTGGCGGACCAGCTCACCCAGCCAGGCCACCACGTCGTCCAGTTCCGGGGTGCGGGCCTCGCCCGGAATGCCGGAGCGCAGTGCCCGGTAGGCGTCGGACAGGTAGCGCAGCACGGTTCCCTCGCTGCGGGTCAGGCCGTAGGTGGCCACCAGGTCGGCGAACCCCATGCCTTGCTCGAGCATCTCCCGCACAACGGATTTCGGTTTGAGCTCGTGGTCCAGCACCCAGGGCTGGGTGCGGCGGTAGGCGTCGTAGGCCACCTCCAGCAGCTCGCGCAGTGGTTGCGGGTGGCCGATGTCCTCCAGCAGTTCCATCCGCTCGTCGTACTCGATGCCGTCGGCCTTCATCTGGGCCACCGCCTCGCCGCGGGCCTTGTCGCGTTGGGCGCGGATGACGGGGGTGGGGTCCTCCAGGGTGGCCTCGATGACCGAGACGACGTCGGCGGCGTAGTCGGGGGAGGCCGGGTCCAGCAGGTCGAGGGCGGCCAGCGCGAACGTGGACAGCGCCTGGTTGAGGGCGAAGTTGTCCGGCAGGTCGATGCGCAACTGCGCTCGGCGGGTGCCGTCCGGCAACTCGACGCGTTCGGCGACATCGGCTGCCTCCAGGGCCCGGTAGGCGGCGATCGCCGCGCGGATGTGCCGGTTCTGGGCACTGCGGGGTTCGTGGTTGTCCCGCAACAGGTGCCGCATCGCCTCGAACGGGTCTCCGGGGCGGGCGAGCACGTTGAGGACCATGGCGTGCGAGACCGCGAACTGGGAGGTCAGCGGTTCGGCGGGGGAGTCCCGTAGCCGGTCGAAGGTCTTCTCGGTCCAGGTCAGTGCCCCCGGGGCGGGAGACTTGCGGGTGACCTTGCGGCGTTTCTTCTCGTCGGTGCCGGCCTTGGCCAGTGCCTTGGTGTTGGCGATCTCGTGGTCCGGGGCCAGGGCGACGACACTGCCGTGGTCGTCGAAGCCGGCCCGGCCGGCCCGCCCGCCGATCTGGTGGAACCTGAGCAGCCCCGCCTGGGCCAGCTGTTCCACGAACCGCCGGTAGCGGGGCAGCATGCCTGCGTGATGCACTCCGATGCCGTGCCGCAGGTAGCGAGACAGGTTCTTGCCGAAGGCGGTTCGCAACCTGGCCTCGGCCACCCGGGCGGCGATGAGGTCCTTGCGGGCCGGGGACAGCCGCAGGGTGGAGGTCAGGGCTTGGGCGCGTTGCATCGCCTCGGCCTGGGTGAACCCGACCACGTAGACCGGGCCTTTGCCCTGCTCCAGCAGGTTCTCGATGGTCTCGTGCACGGGGGTGTAGACGTAGGAGAAGTCCAGTGGGACCGGCCGTGGCGCATCGTCGATCACGGCCGTCGGCCGGCCGGTGCGGCGGGTGAGGTCGTCGCGGAAGAACGACACGTCCCCGAGGGTGGCCGACATCAGCAGGAACTGGGCACGAGGTAGCTCCAGCAGCGGTACCTGCCAGGCCCAGCCACGGTCCGGGTCGGCGTAGTAGTGGAACTCGTCCATGACCACCTGGCCGATGCCGGCGTCCGGCCCCTCGCGCAGGGCCTGGTTGGCCAGCACCTCGGCGGTGCAGCAGATGAGCGGCGCTTCCGGGTTCACCGCGGCGTCGCCGGTGAGCATGCCGACCCGGTCCGGCCCGAACACCGAGCACAGGTCGAAGAACTTCTCGTTCACCAGCGCCTTGATCGGTGCGGTGTAGTAGGTGCGCTGCCCGCCCGCCAGTGCGACGGCGTGCGCGGCGATCGCCACCAGCGACTTCCCGGTCCCGGTGGGTGTGGCCAGGATGACGTTCGCCCCGGTGACCAGTTCCAGCAGGGCGGCGTCCTGGTGCGGGTACAAGGTGATGCCTTGCGCGCTGACCCAGTCGGTGAGCAGTTCCGCGACGGTGTCGGGTTGGGCAAGGGTCCACGGGTGCTGCGCCGGGGCTCCTTCATGCGCGGCGCCGTCGCCGGTTTCGCCGCTGCCGCCCGCGTCGACGCCGACGAGCGGCACATCAAGGAGTTCGGCCGGGTCGGTGTTCACACGCTCAACCGTACGTGGCCACGACCGTTGACCCCGCCGCAAGGCGCCGGCCCGCCTGATCGAAGTCACCCGGTCCCCGGCTGGCGGTGCCGCAGTGTCCACGGTGCACGGTTCCCGCCCCGCTCCCGGCTCCGCACTCCGGATTCGCGGGGACTCGGCCGTCGCAGACCCGGTGGCCGTCGCAGACCCGGTAGCGCCGGGCAGACTTGCCCCATGATCCAGATCCGGTTGAACGCGCCCGCCGCGGTATGTGACGCGGCGGTCGGTGCGGCCACGTCGATGCCTGCCGTCAGTGGCGTCACTCACACGGCGGGCGCCTCGGTGAAGCCGGCCGGCGACACCGTGACCATCCACGTGGCCCGCGAGAACGCGAACGAGGTCATCGATGAACTCGAACGTCTCGGGGCCCACAGGCTCGGCACGATCCTCATCGACACACCACCGAGTTGGTTGTCCCATGACGCGTTTCGGGCCGAGCAGCGGACTCCTGGCAGCAGCGCCGATGCGGTGGTGTGGACGGAGATGGTCCAACGCGGTTACACCGACACCGAGCTGAACCTCATGTTCGTCTCGTTCATGACACTGGCGACGATCATCGCCGCCATCGCGATCATCAAAGACGCGCTGGTCCTGGTGGTCGGGGCTATGGTGCTCGGGCCCGACTTCGGTCCGGTGGCTGCCCTGGGCGTCGGTTTGGTGTTGCGGCGCTGGCATCTGATGTGGATGGCGCTGCGGTCCTTGGTGGCCGGTTTCGCTATCGGTATCGCGCTCACGGCCGTGCTGGTCCTGATCGCCCGGTGGTTGGGCTGGATCGACCATGTGAATCTGGCCGCGCCGCACCCGCAGACCGACTTCATCTACCAGCCCGACCGATGGTCCTTCATCGTGGCCGTGGTAGCCGCGGCGGCCGGTGTCCTTGCGCTCACCTCCGAACGGCTCGGCGGCCTGGCGGGGGTCTTCATCTCGGTGACCACCATCCCGGCCGCCGGCAACATCGCCCTGGGGCTGGTGCTCTCCGACCAGGCAGAGGTGTTGGGCAGCCTGCTCCAACTCGGCGTGAACGTGTGCGGAATGGCTGTCTCCGGCGCTGTGACCCTGTGGATCCAACGCGTCGTGTGGAGTCACGTCCGCCTGCCGCGGCCGCGCAATGCACCACCGCTGTATCGCTCCCAGAACTCCGGGTGAACGGTTCGCCGAGACATCCCGGAAAGTGTTTACACGAATAGCCAGGATTCGTTAACGTGAGCTAGGTAACACGAAATCGGCTGTGCGTCTGCAGTGTCGGCCGGACCATC
>PDWI01007281.1_pt1 | contig 13519 bp, 10 predicted proteins | sample 1430891 | NCBI WGS metagenome assembly PDWI01 (sample SAMN01162508, study PRJNA174530) | Oral metagenome, whole genome shotgun sequencing project. | biome: Marine environment; feature: Marine mammal; material: Swab sample of the gingival sulcus; isolation source: swab sample of gingival sulcus...
CCCGCTCATTGATAAAAGCCGTAAGGAAAATGACGCGGAGCATTCGTGGCATCTTGCAACAATGGCATTTCTTCTGTCTGAATACGCGCCTGACGGAACCGATATAAGCCGTGTAATCAAGATGGTTCTTATTCATGATCTTGTCGAGATAGATGCAGGAGACACCTACCTCTTTGATGAGGCCGCCCAGCATGACAAGGCCGAGCGTGAACAGAAGGCCGCAGACCGAATTTTCGGCATTCTTCCTGAGGAAGACGGAAAGGAACTTATGGATCTATGGCATGAATTCGAAGAAAGAAAGACAAAAGAGGCACGCTTTGCATCATTGATGGACCGCATTCAGCCCTTTTTGCATAATATCAGTACTGAGGGAATATCATGGCTGGAACACGGGGTAAGCCGTTCACAGGTATTAAACAGAATGGAGCCCGTTGTTGGACAGTTTCCAGCCTTCTGGGAATTCCTCACGGCCAATGTTGATGCTGCTGTAAAAAAGGGCTGGCTTAAACCGGACTAGCTTTGCTGCAAGTATAGGCCTTTAATTTAAACAGAAGCCCCTTCTTGCACAATCAATCTCATGATCTATTATCTCATGATTATCCATTATATGTTTCATTTTATTTCTTCAATTTGACAGATATCGATCTATGTTATAATATTACCATGTATTTGGGGTTTATTTAACATTAATCCATAATTAAGGTACTTTAGACTAAATTTACAGGAAAAACTATGAAAAAAGAAAGCATTAAATGTGTTGGATTCGACTGCGGTAATTCATCAGTCAGAACCGTTATTGGATTCTATGATGGAGAGTCAATAAGCTCTGAAGTTATCATGCAAATGCCTAACCACTCCATAAATGTTAATGGCATTAATTTCTGGGATATCCTGAATATATATGAGTCAATGCAAATCGGATTGAAAGCAGCCGAAACAAAATACGGCAAAATAGACTCTGTGGGAATATCAACTTGGGGTATTGATTTCGGTATCATAGGGAAATCCGGACATCTAATCGGAAACCCGCTTTGCTACAGAAACAACTTCGGCTTACGAGGTTTGGAATCTATAGAGGAGACAACAAAGAAGCGTCTTTTTGATTTAAGCGGGATACAGAACCATCCAATGAACTCAATGTATCAGCTTCTTGGGATCAGAGAGATGATGCCTGAATATTATAATAATGCCAAGGATATTCTGTTTATTCCAGATCTCCTTTATTTCATGTTCACCGGTGAAAAAGGAACTGAAAATACAATAGCAAGTACATCCCAATTACTTGATATGAGAACACAGGATTACTCCGACAGTATTTTTAAGCTGACAGGACTTGATAGAAATATGTTTCACCCGATAATCCCCCACGGGCAAGAAAGGGGCGGGCTGCTTGACTCAATTGCAAACCATCTACAAATAGATAATAAAATACCGTTTATTTCAGTACCCTCCCACGATACGGCCTCCGCAGTAGTAGCGACTCCTGCCTCTGACGAACAATTTGTTTTTATCAGCTCTGGCACATGGTCGCTTATAGGAACGGAGCGCAAAAGCCCGGTAATCAATAATAAGGTCTACGAGCTTAGCTTTGCCAATGAAGGGGGTGCAGCGAACACCATCACTCTTTTGAAAAACTCTGCCGGCATGCACATACTTCAGAATATAAAAAATGAACTTGAACAGATAAAATCAAGAAAATACGAATGGCCGGAGCTTATTTCGATGGCGGAAGGTGCTGGTTTATCAGTCGGGCTTTATGATCCAAATCACCAAAGCTTATATAATCCCGATAAGATGATTGAAGCTGTATCCGAACTATCAGGAGAAACAGATATTGAACGAATTCTTGCCTCATCTTTCATATCTTTAGCTTGCAGCTACCGGGAAGCGATAACAGATCTTGAAAATATTTGTGAATACAGTTTTGATGCAATACACATAATCGGTGGCGGTTCACGTAACTCCCATCTGAACCAGATAACTGCTAATATTACAGGGAAAACAGTAGTTACAGGGCCTGAAGAAGCAACATCACTCGGAGTTATTGCATCCCAAATACTTTATCACTCTCCAACATCAAACCTGAAATCAATCAGACAGGCAGTTGCCGCCGGTACCAAAACAGGCAATTTTACACCCGATACGGCTTTTCCGCGTTATGACATATATGCCAAATATACCCTAGGTAAAGACAGAAGCAGATCTTTAAGCTAAAAAATTATTAAATTTAAAAAGGGCTGTCCAATACTTATAAGGCAGCCCCATATTCAAAAAGAGTGAAATAACTATTTCTCTATATCTTTACCTTTTTGCTGTTTCAGAGCAGCTTCATTTTGTTTCTGCAGCTGGAACTGATCAACGACAACAGCAATGACAACAACAAATCCCTTTATAACAGTCTGCCAGAACGACGAAACCCCTACCATAACTAGACCATCATTTAAAACACCCAATATCAGTGCTCCTATAACCGAACCACCTATTGAGCCACGGCCTCCAGAAAGGGACGTACCTCCAAGCACAACTGCAGCAATAGTAGTCAATTCATATGACTCTCCAGTAGCAGGATGCGAGGCAACAAGCTGAGATGTAAGGACAAGCCCGGTCAAAGCCGCGGTAAAACCCGAAAACATATAAGTAAACATTTTTATTCTGTTAACTCTTATTCCTGAAAGCTTTGCAGCATCTGAATTACCGCCTACGGCATAAACATGACGGCCTAAGGGTGTTTTCTTTGATACATATGCCGCTATTATCGCAACAATAATCGCAAGCCAGACAACAAGGGGTATCCCGAAGATTGTACCTGAACCAAGGCTTGGAAATCCTGTATTGCCTAAATCTTCTCTTCCTACAAGATTGGGAAAGGTTTTTCCGCCGCTGCGTAACATTGCAAACCCCCGAGCCATGTACATCATACCCAAGGTAGCAATAAAGGGAGCCACATTCAGGCGTGTTATCAGCAAGCCATTTACTGCTCCCAGACCAATACCGATCAGCAGTACAACAAGAATTATCATCTCCGTATGAAAGTATATAACGACTCCAAACAACGGCAGCCTGAGCCCTTCTACAAGAAATCCTCCGGCCAGCATTCCACACAATCCCGCTATTGAACCTACGGATAGATCAATACCATCACCCAAAATGACAAAGGTCATCCCCATGGCAAGAATCGTCCAAATTGCCGAATGTTTTGCCATTGCAACAATATTATTGAAAGACAAAAAATTCGGTGCGATTATTGCGAAAACTATAAGAACCGCAAAAAATGCAATAAGAGTCCTAAGCCTGAGAAGAAGCATTCCTATTGAAATATTACTATTTGTTAGTTTTTTCGTAGCCATATTTATTATCCTCCTATCCTATACTGCTGATGTAATACCGTGGCCGATCTCAGAAGCCTTTCTAACATTCTCTTCATTAGCCTCTTTTCTATCGAATACTCCGGTCACCTTTCCCTTTGAAAGAACGATAATCCGGTCGGACATTGAGAATATTTCCTCAAGCTCGGATGAAACCAACACTACTCCATATTTTTCATGTGCCATTCTGTTAGTAATCTCAAACACATCTGATTTAGCACCTACATCAATACCACGTGTCGGTTCATCCATAAGCAGGACTTTTGGACTGGTTAACAAGCATTTACCGATTACAACCTTCTGCTGATTTCCCCCCGATAATGCGCTTACCGGTATATGTGGTGTCGCAACCTTTATTGCAATCTGCTTGATCATTTCGAGAACTGTTTTATCTTCGTTATTTTTGTTTATATGAAAAATTTTTGTAAATTCTTTCAAACTGGATATAGTCAGATTGTGATCAACCGCAAGATTCAGAAAAAGCCCTTCACGCTGTCGTTCTTCAGGTATTAGAACAAGACCTCGCTGAATACGCTCTTTTGTATCCATCCTGTCGATCCGTTCTCCTGCAAGCCAGACCTCACCTTCAGCCTTATCAATTGCACCCATAAGACTTTCAAGGAGCTCTGTACGGCCAGAACCCATAAGTCCGTAAATTCCCAGAACCTCGCCCTCTTTAACCTCAAAAGAAACATTATCAAGTGTATAACCACCACCAAATCGGGGGAGTGTCATACCCCTAACCCCCAGAAGAATATCACCAGTATCATGAGCCTCACCCTTAAAAAATTGTTTGGGATCCCTGCCGACCATCTTCTCAATAATTTCGGGCATCTCCATCTTTGCAATCTCATTAAAGCTGATAAGCCTAGCATCACGTAAAATGGTTACGTAGTCACCAATTTCCATGATTTCTTCAAGTCTGTGAGAGATATATACAATAGCCACTCCGGCAGCTTTAAGATCCGCAATAACCTTAAAAAGGACCTGTACCTCCTGAATACTTAGCGATGATGTAGGTTCATCCATAATCAGAATCTTGGGGCTGTCTATCATAGTCTTGGCTATCTCAACAATCTGTTGCTGCCCAATGCGCAGATCACGAACAAGAGTATCCGGGTCAATATCCTGACCAAGCTTACGAAGGACTTCAATAGCACGTTCTTTCTGCTTTGTGTGATCGATAAAAAGAGAATTCTTTTTAAGCTCTTTATTCATGAAAATATTTTCTGCAACATCCAGATCTGAAAATAGATTAAGCTCTTGATGAACAATTCCTATACCTTTCTGAACAGCATCACGCGTTGAAGAGAATGAAACCTCAACACCATCTCCATCTTCTCCGTACATTATCAACTGACCATTTGTCGGCTTCTCTATTCCAGCTATGATCTTCATCAGAGTTGATTTCCCCGCCCCGTTTTCACCTACAAGGACATTGACCTTTCCTTGATAGATCCTGAAATCAACAGAATTAAGAGCCTTCGTTCCTGGATATAACTTATCTATGCCTATAGCCTCCATTATAAGGCCTTCGTTCGGTTTCATCATAAGCACCGCCTATTCCTTAATATCAAGAATAACAGCGGCAATCACAATATCATCCACGCTATCCGACTGCTCAAGTTTAAATGCACCATAAAAATTGATAGTCTTTCCGGCTATGTTTTCAAGATCAATGGGACTAATTACATCCAATTTCATCTTATTGTTAAGTTCATCCGCCAGACTCGCAAACTGTAGTTGATTTCCTACCTCAGTAAATTTTATAAAGTCTACCGCATCTCTTAAAGCCGTCTTCTTAATAACAGGGCCGGTCTGGATAGTTGCATCTTGCACTCCATCGGCATCGGGGAGCAGATCGATAGTAATAAATCCATTCCTGGAACTATCATCATATGCCAGAACAACGGCCTCTCCCTTTATCTTAAAGGTAAAGCTGGTTGCGGCTTGGGTTTTTGTCAAACCATAATTTTCCGAAGCCTTCTCCCTATCACTTCGGAGAGCATCAATTACAATATGGATATCTATACACTTATTTCTAAAGGCTGGAACAAATCTGGAATCCCAGTTTTCTTCCACGTATTCCACAGGGTTAAACTCACTTCCGCTTTTGGTCCAGGTAGAATATTCTCCATTATTTTTATCAGCATCAACCTCACTGATTTTTTTAACTGTACATGAAGTAAACAATAAAAATATAAAAACAAAAACGGCTACTAACAGCAGACTTTTCCTTTCAGTTCCGCTCATTCTATGACTCCAGATTAAAACATTATAATATTATAAAAAATGATAAGAGGGTTCCCTGCTGTACAGGGGACCCTTTAGTTTAAAAGAAGTATTATTTCTTTGGCGCAAAACCTTCCCACTCATCCGCATTATCAGGAGTGATAAGGAAGCAGTCATTTAGAATTTTTTCTTCACTCATACCGGTTGCACCGGTTTTTATGAATTTATCCGCAAGTTCAACAGCCATTTCAGCATTCTTGGCATTGGGCTGCATTACAGTGCCGTCAATTTTACCTTGAAGAATTGACTGTAGAACGTTGTCATTTCCGTCAAATCCCATTACGACTATATCGCCCTTACCCGCAGCTTCAATAGCTGCCTGAGCGCCTAGTGCCATAGTATCGTTTCCGCAGATTATACCATCAATATCCGGATTAGCCTGAAGAATAGTTTCGATATCCGCAAAGGCCTCAGTTTGACTCCAGTTAGCGGTTTCTCTTGCAACCATTTTCATATCCGGGTACTGATCTATAATATTATGAAACCCTTGAGATCGTACACCCGCATTGGTGTCAGATTCTTTTCCTACAAGCTCAACCCACTTCCCCTTCTCTCCAAGAAGAGAAACAAATCTTTCGGCACCAAGCTTGGCCCCCTGGAAGTTATTGGAAATCAACTGGGCTTTAGCAATGCCTATTGCATTGATTTCTCGGTCCATGCAGAAAACAGGTATACCTGCGTCAGTAGCTCTTTTCATATTATTAGGTGAAGCGTCTGCATTTGCTATATCTATTATTATTGCAGCTGCATTTCTTGCAATGGCGGTATCTATAAGTTCACTTTCTGCATTCGGATCATCACCATGAACAGCAAGCAGAGTCTCATATCCTAGAGATTCTGCTTTAGCCTTTGCGGCATCTGCTTCAGCAGTAAAGAAAATGTTATCCTTATCAGGTGTGATAATTACCATCAGATTAGATGAATCTGCCTCTTTTTGTCCTTCCGCAAAGACCAGTCCTGTACCCAACAAAAACACAACCAGTGTAAACATTAGAATTTTTTTTGACATAAGTCCTCCTTAAATCTTCACCCACTATCCGTGGAGAGCCTGCAAACTACAGACATACGTATAAAACGCATTTTGATTTCCAATGGTTTAAGAGCAATTTTATTGAACCAAAACCATCATTGTTAAAAGTTTAACATATGTTTTTCTTTTGTCAAGGAATATAACCTATATCAGCTATTTTTTTATTAAAGTTACCATCATAATGTTAACTTTAAACCATTACCTTATAAAATCCATAAGGTAATGGTTTACCTCCTCCTCAAATAGTCCCTATACGAATCGACAGACCAATTTGCCGACCATACAAAACATATTCAATACATTCATCCTTTTCAACATTATTAAGCTCCGAACATAGATACTCAAAACCCAACCCATGATATTTTCCAATACCAAGCTTGTGAAAAGGAAGAAGCTCTACATCGGTTATTTCGGTCTTGGCAGCTACAAAATCCAGCATTTCATGCATACTTCGTTTATCATGATTTACACCAGGGACAACAGGTATTCTGAGGATTACATTATCATGATGTTTGCCTAGTTTAATTATATTTTCCAGTATTATATTAAGTCCTTGACCAGTTTGTTCTTCATGAATTCTTTCATTTATATGCTTCAAATCTACAAAGAATAGATCAATACAGTCCATGAGGGATTCAATAATTTTCCAGTCTACGGAAGCGGCAGTTTCAATTGCTGTGTGGATTCCCTCTTCACGGCATAGCAGAGCAATTTCACGGATCTCCTGATGGTACAACAAAGGCTCTCCTCCTGAAAAGGTTATACCGCCACCTGATTCATCATAAAAGCTTTTATCAGCAAAAATTATAGACATTAACTGGTTAATTGAAAATATCTCACCTATCATCTTGCGGGCGTCATAAAAACATGCATCAACACAGCGGCCGCAGCGGGAACAAATATCATGATCAGTCACATAACCGTATGTTCTGTTATTGCTTATAGCGGAAGCAGGACATACCTCAACACATTTACCGCAGCCTGAACACTTATTTCTATAATACATAACTTGGGGTTTGGGATTTTGTGACTCAGGATTCTGACACCAGCGGCATCGAAGCCTGCAACCCTTGAAAAACAGCACAGTTCGTATACCGGGGCCATCTTTTGTTGCATAACGTTCTATATCAAAAATATTTATCATATTATTGCAATAAAAAATCAGCAGCTTAGTTTTCTACACGTTTCCCCAATTTTCAACCGGGTTGGGATTATTATACGCTTTTTGTCGTTATTGTTATTAGTTTTTTGTATTTTTTTCATCATGATATTAAAAGCGGACTGACATAGAGCCGGTATATCTTGTTCTACTGTAGTAAGTTTAGTTTGATAAATATTATTGTAAGGGGTATTATCAAAGCCTATTAAGGAAATATCCTCAGGAATTGAAATACCAAGCATATTCGCTTTATTTAAGACCCCAAGAGCCATCTGATCATTAGCACTAAAGATTGCCGTAGGGCAATCCTTCAGCGTAAGAAAGTATTCAAGTGCGCTGCACCCAGACTCAAACCTTAAATCGCCATGATTTACCATGGCAGGATTAAATGGTACATCAAACATGGCAAGCGCATCCTTATATCCTGATAACCTATCCTGGACTGAAGGCCAATGTTCCGGTCCGCTGATAAAACCTATTCTACGATGATTTAGCTGAAGAAGATACTCAACGGCCTGTCTGGCGCCATTGTAGTTATCACTGCTAACTTCAGATATAAGATCTTCCTCAATGTGCCGGTCGATAAGAACAGTTTCAGTATAATTACTGGCTCGTTCAATGGTTCCCATTGAAATACCTTCGGCAAAAATAATACCACCGATTTTATTATCCAAAAGATGATCGAGGTATATACGCTCTTTTTCTTCATTGTTTTCGGTATCACAAACTGTAAGAGGGATCCCCTTCTCCATTGCAAAATGACTGATACTTCTAACAATCATTGCAAAAAAAGGATTAAGGATATCAAAAACAAAAAGAGCCAAACCCCACCGTGAATTGGAACTTAGACGAGATGCAAACGGATTTGGCTTATAACCAACTTCTCGCATAGTCTTTTCAATCTTTTCACGGAGTGGAGCCGCGACAATACTTGGATTATTCATTACCCTCGAAACTGTAGCGGGTGATGTTCCGCATAATTTTGCTATTTCAGTAATAGTATATTCTGCCAAATTCCCCCCATATGACTAAACGATTACAATAATAATATTAAACCCATCGAATAGTCATATGTCAAGCAAGGACATATCTAATTAACTATACAAACTCTTGTTTTTCTGTCCGTAATGATTCTTGGCAAAATCCTGCATTGCATCAATTTCAGATTTATCAAACCGTCTGATTTTTCCACCTAGTAAATTCGCATATAGAAGGATCTGCGCGTTCTTTTCAAGAACCATACTAACTTTCATGGCCATCTTCATATCAGTTCCAACAAGCACTGCGCCATGACCGGGCAGCAGTACAGCATTATTCATTCCCAGCCCATTAACAGCGACTGTTCCCAAAGCTTCAGTTCCAGGCAACGCATATGGCTTTGCAACCTTTATTTCAGCACCAACAATCTGGATAAAATCTTCACTTACTCCAATTAAATTTTGTTCTACTACACCAAATGCTGTGGAATAAATGGGGTGGGTATGGATAACTGCATTCACATCATCACGCGCGTTATAAACAGCAATATGCATATGCTTTTCAATTGATGGTTCTGCTTCTCCATCAATTATATTAAGATTGGTATCCATTACAACAACATGCTGAGGTTGAATCTTTGAATACTCCATACCGCTTGGACTAATATATACCAAATTTGTTTCCGGATCCCTGACACTCAGGTTTCCCCACGTGCCAACAGTAATCCCTTTTTCAATCATTTCAATTCCTGAATCAGCTATCAGCTGCCTATAGCTGACTTTTATATTATTTTTCATTTAACACTCCTAATGATTCAATATTATCATATTTATGGTAAATTTCTACCTATTTCCAAGCAAATTTACCAAAAAAAATCTTAAATCTGTCAGTTTACATTTAATTTTCTACATATTATAATAAATTCATGAGTAACAAGCAAAAAAGGCTTGAAGTATTAAAAAGTATGCTTAAAGTTGAAAATTCAATGAGGATTTCAGATATTTCCAAAAGACTTAGTGTTTCTCCAATGACAACCAGACGCGATATAGAAATTCTCGAAAATGAGGGTTTTATCAACGTTCTTCATGGTGCTGTTATTTACAATACACCCGAAAACGACAACGCATTATCTGAATATATGCTGACTGTCGCTGAAAGTCATAATAGAGAAAAGAAAAAGAAGATTGCTCATCATGCGCTATCCTATATCTCCAATAATGATATAATATTTATCGACGCAGGCTCAACAACAGAAACACTTGCCAAAAGCCTGCCGGAAGATATAAATCTTACTATAATCTGTTATGCTATAAATATTTTTCTTGCAGTAGCAGCTCGCCCGAATATTACCACAATCCTATTGGGTGGCGCGTACAATAGAAAAACAACAATTCTTGAACAAAAAGGCGTCTCAACAATTCTGCAGAAAAACAGAACCAAAAAGGCCTTCATCTCCGCTGGAGGATTTCACTCCAAGCTTGGGGTGACTTGCTCAAACGAGAACGAGTGTCTTACAAAAATAACAGCCGTAAATCAGACTGCGGAATCATTCCTTCTTTTAGATTCTTCAAAATTTGATGAAGTTAACTCGTATTTCTTTGCTGAAGCCAATGCATTCAACCATATAATCACAGATAACGGAATTTCTGAAAGCTATAGAAGTTTTATAGATTCAATGGAATCAAAAATCCACTACATATAAAGGATATTTTTATTTACGAAATACCATTTCCGTGATATTATGAACCAAGGTTATGAAACCGTTTTCATAAGGAGTATAATATGAATAAGAGAATCCATAAACTAAGAGAAGAACTCTTCGCAGATATACCCGAGATATGCCCGGAAAGAGCTGTTATTTTTACTGAAGCGATGAAAAAGAGCGAGGGAGCTCCAATTGTAAAACGCCGCGCTCAGGCTTTTTATGAAGTCCTTGACAAGATGACAATCTATACAAGGGAGGGTGAGCTTATTGTAGGCAATCAGTCTTCAAGCCTTAGGGGAGCGCCGGTATTTCCTGAATATTCAGTTCAATGGATTATCGATGAGTTTAATGGGAATCCATACCATTTCAATGAGCGCCCATGTGATAAATTTAAGTATACTGAAGACACAAAAATAAAACTCCTTAAGACAATAGAGTACTGGAAAGACAGATGCCAGATTAAGAATGTTTGGGAAAACCTTCCTGAGAATGCCAGAACCGCATGGGAAATTAATGCTATTGACGACGGTTGGTGTGCGGCATCAGGACTCGGAAATCTTCTCCCAGATCATGATATGGTTTTAAAACACGGGCTGGAATATATTATAGCAAAGGCGGAACAGCGGATTCAGAACCTTGATCTAACTGAACCGGGCACTATAAATCAGTACTGGTTCTTACAAGCAGTAGTAACAGCAAATAAGGCAGTTATAAACTTTGCTTCACGCTATGCTGAACTCCTAAAAGCTGAGGCATTGGTCTGTTCCGACTTAATCCGCAAAAAAGAACTATTAACGATGTCGGAAAACTGCAAAAGAGTTCCCGCAAAACCTGCAGAATCTTTCTGGCAGGCTGTTCAGACGGTATGGTTTATTCAGCTGGTTCTTCATATTGAAACTAACGGCCATGCAATCTCACTAGGCCGCTTTGATCAGTATCTGTACCCATACTATAAAAATGATATTCAAAAAGGGATCATAAATAATGAACTGGCACTTGAACTAGTAGAGTCTTTTTTCATAAAAGCCAATGAAATTAATAAACTCCGCTCATGGCCGGATAGCGAGTATTTCCCCGGCTACCACCTCGCCGAAAATCTTGCAATAGGCGGACAGCTGGCAGATGGTTCAGATGCCGTTAATGAACTGACAGATATTATCCTTGAAGCTACAGGTGATCTAAAGCTTACAAAACCCTCAGTCTCACTAAAATGGTATGAAGGAACCTCCGATGAGTTTATGCATAAGGCACTTGAAACTATAGACAGGCATAAGGGAGGACAACCGGCGCTGTATAATGATACTGGTGTAATGAAGATCCTCAAAGGCATGGGAATATCTGACGAAGATCTTTATACTTGGGCTCCAGTCGGCTGTATTGAGGCATCTATTCCCGGAAAATGGGATTTCGCAGCAAAGGGTTCCTGGCTTAATGTAGGAAAGGTCTTTGAAATGACGCTAAATAACGGTACAGACCCAAATACAGGTATTTGCCTGCTTCAGGGTGAAGGATTCCTCTCCGATTTCAAGAGTGCGGATGATCTAATGAAAGCATTCAAAAAACAGTTACATTATTATATGGAGATGCAGGTAATTGTAGAGCATATCAGCGATGAAATGCATATCCTTCACAACCAGAACGCATTCAGATCATCGTTAGTCCATGACTGTATTGGACGCGGCCGCTCACTTGTAGAGGGCGGAGCCATTTATACCGCAGACGGAGGTCCCACCGCAGGCTCCATATCAGTAGGAAATGCCTTTGCGGCAATTCAGTATGCGGTATTCGACAAAAAAATTATCACAGCTGAACAACTATCACATTCACTTGAAACAAACTTTGAAGATGATACTACATCACCAAGCGGAGAGGAAATACGACAGATGCTTGTTAACAAGGCGCCAAAGTTCGGAAACGATGATGACTATGCAGATAAATGGGTTGTAGAAATCACAGACTATCTGGGTTCAACCTACCATAAAGATTTTAAAAGTTCACGCTACGGAAAGGGCCCAATACCAGGAACATTTGCCTTAAGTATGAGCTCAGTTACCGGTAATGTTGCATTTGGGAAATCTGTAGGAGCTCTTCCCGACGGACGTAAGTCATCCACGCCTGTCAATAACGGAGTATCACCGGCAAACGGTACCGAAAAAAAAGGCCCTACTGCTGTAATAAATTCTGAAGGTAAACTTCCAAGCTGCTGGTGCCAGAAGGGCACAATATTCAATATGCGCCTCAGTCCAGAAAGTTTGAAAACCTTTGAAGGACGCAAGAGGGTGCTTGGTCTTGTAAAATCGCACTTTAAGAATGATCAGTTCCATATACAGTTCAACGTATTGAGTGATGAGACCCTGATTGAAGCGCAGCAAAACCCTGAGCAGTATCAGGACTTAATGGTTCGTATATCGGGATACAGTGCATTTTTTACACCTTTGAATGAAGAACTTCAGCAAGATATTATTAATAGAATGAGGTTTGATATTAAATAGAACCTACATTACCAGCGCGTTAAGGGCCGCCTCTATTTCACGCTTTTCACCAGCGGCAGAGGCGGCCGCCTCATCTACATATTCACCCACGCCCTCTTTAACATCGGCCTCATATAAAACTACATTGTTAAGAACTGATGCAGCCCTTACACCTCGGATTGCTGCGAGCGTGAATAAGGCGGAGGTTTCCATGTCGGACGCAAGAACACCAAGGCGGTTCCATTTGCGCATAAGCTCTGCCTCGTGATCAATATAAAACGAATCATGGCTGCGGGTTATGCCTGCATGATACTTAAAGCCGAGATTATCACAGGCTGAGACAAGAGAGGCTGTCAGTGAAAAATCAGCTGCAGCCGGAAACTCGGCGGGGGCATACATCTTTGATGCACCGTCCTCACGAACTGACCCGCTTGATATAACCAGATCACCAAGGGCTATATAAGGCTGACAGGCCCCGCAGCTGCCTATTCTTATAAATGAGGAGGCTCCGCAGGCTAT
>PDWI01007283.1_pt1 | contig 13514 bp, 9 predicted proteins | sample 1430891 | NCBI WGS metagenome assembly PDWI01 (sample SAMN01162508, study PRJNA174530) | Oral metagenome, whole genome shotgun sequencing project. | biome: Marine environment; feature: Marine mammal; material: Swab sample of the gingival sulcus; isolation source: swab sample of gingival sulcus...
AACTAGAGTGCCTTGCTCCGATGGAGTATCGCAGCTTAGCACTCAGTTCATAAATCTTTAATTAATTAACTGTCTACTTGACAAGACTCAGTTCAAAAAACTACTCCTTTTTTAAACCACTTCTTCTGAGTTTTTGTAGCATCTTTTCTTGCTTATCAATACATACCAACAAGATATTGAACAATTATACTTAATAATATATACTATATTTAATAGAAAATTTAATAAAAGAAAGGATTGTTATGAAACAGAAGTACATATCGAAAATACTAATTATCGCTTTATTTTTTACAATGATAATAACACTTGCTAGTTGTTCTAATACGCAGGCAACCATCGATTCTCTTAGTAACGATTTAACACAGTTGATTGAAAAAGGGGATATAGAGAGTGCCGGTAAAAAGCTTGACGAATTAAAAGAGCTCGTAGAAAGCAACGTCCTAGAGGATTACAGAAAACAATTAGAGGATAAAGGATTCGAACAGATCACTTCATTACTGGTTTCAGGAGATGATGATACTGCGAAATCGACAATAGAGAGTTTGAAAAAGTTTGTGAAAGAACCAACAAAACTAGAAGAACGATATACGAAACTAAAGACTGATATTGACCATTTAAAAAAACTAGAACAGGAAAAAGATATTACTGTTTTAATAAACGAATTGGATTCCATAACATCAAATGAAGCTATAATAAATAATCAAAAAAATGAGTTGAAGAAAAAACTAGAAACTACGCTATCAAAAGACCTCATTGATAAATATCATAAAGCCATCGAAGAAGCAGATATAAAAGAAGCCGCTACTATATGCGCTGTGTTATCAAACTTAGAACATAAAACGAAAGAGACAAACGACGTATTATCTAATTTTTCTACCATAACAACAGGAATAGATTCTATCATGAAAGAACACTCAAACGTTGTCCATAACCTTCAAGAAGTCATTAGACCACCAAGCTGGGACTGGGATAACTTAATAAAAGACTCTGAGTACAATGAAGAGTTTGCGCGATGGATGAGTTTACCAGATTATTATGATCTTTTAGGTCCAAATATAACGACAGAATATAAAGATGCCATTATAGAAAACCATCTACATGGCACAGTCGAAAATGATTATATATACATGTTTCCTGGTGGCGTGGGGGGTCCCATACATAAAAAAGCCATTTGTGAAGAAGCTCACTATATAAAAATTATAGATAGTACTACAATTGATGTAACAAATAGAACGGTATATTATGACCCTGAAGGTGCCCCATTGTATGACAAGCACTCTGATTTAAAAGAAACCATCAATGGTATAGAACATTCTGCTTTAGAAGAATTTGAAACGCTACACTATCAGCTTATTGATGGAAAATGGATGTGTACAGACAGTAGTGTCAATGGACTCCAAAAGATGTTTACCGCCGATTATGAATATACGACTTCTGAAAACCTTGAAAAATTAAAGAAAACTCTTGATATAGCAAATGATAAAGGGTTCGATTATAAAAAGTATTATTCAAAAGAACGACAAGCAGATAATCAAAGCGACAAAGTAAAAGGCACCTATAAGGTAACCGTAGACTCTCTAAGAGCACGCAGTGGGCCATCAACAAACGATGAAGTGCTTGGTTACCTAACGGAGGGCAAGACATATCAATACTATGAAGAAAATGGTAACTGGATTAAAATAGAGTATAACAATAATTATGCTTGGACACATTCTGGGTATGGCATTAAGAATAGTAAAACAGAAAATGACACTAATATTTTAGCCGAAATCCCCGAAAAATTTGTATTCTCAAGTGGTGTTGGTGGATGGAGTACATATATCCTAATTTCACCAGATGGTACATTTACAGGGGAATATACTGGACAAGAATCAGGAAAAGCATTACTATGTACATTTGAAGGTGCTTTTAAGGACATAAAAAAAATAAATGACTATGAATATTCTATGAAAATAGATTATTTAAAAACAACCGGAACAGAAGGGGAAGTCCAAAAAGATGGATATATACTAAAAACGATAACCTCTACCCCATACGGATTTGAAGATGCAGATGACTTTATATTATATCTTCCTGGAAGAAGAACAGAAGACCTCGACGAGAAATTTTTAAATTGGTTAGCATCTCCACATTCTTGGGGGAAAATTCCTGCTAAATTACCAGTGTATGGTTTATATAATGTAAAAGGAGGAACTGGCTTTAGTGGCGGCAGTCAATAAAACAAATGACCACCATAGTATCCGATGATATGATACTTATGGTTGGTCATTTTTTATCAAGTACTAAACCACTTTTTCTCCAATTATTCCAACTAAAAACCCTAGTGTTGCCCCAAGAGCCGTTAAGTAATTGGTATCCATTTTGCTTTCAGGTATGATATCTTCAATTAAGAGGTATAATATACCACCGCTGGCAAATATCATTAAATGTGCGGTAATATTTTGATAATTGCTTAAGACAAAATGTCCTATTAAGGCACCTACAATGCCAAAGAAACTTAAACAAAAAAATATGATAAGGGTTTTCTTTGGCTTAAAACCACTTAACACCACATCCCTATAGGCGTTAAATGCCTCTGGTAAATTTTGAAGTCCAATAAATATTGCTAGAAGCGTACTCATCTTAGGTTCAACAGCAAAAACTGCCCCTAATGCAATTGATTCTGGAATAAAGTCCATCATCATTGCCAGTAAGGTAGCCGTTTGGCCACCTTTTTTTGATAAGTACCTATCAACATACATAAATACTATCGTTCCTAAAAGAAAGGAAATCGATAGTGGTATAAGAGTAAGTCTTTTTAATGCTTTGGGAACAAGAACTAGCGCGAGTGCCGATAACATAATTCCCGAACCAAAAGACATCATTGTATGCGTAACTTCTTCTTTTATCGGGCTTTTAGGCAAATGATGATTAAAATAGTTCGCAAGTATGCCGCCGATAAAAACAGTAATGCCAGCAAATCCACTAAAAAGAATAATTTCTATCATAATCTACCCCCTATTCTCAACAACCGTTTGATACGTTCCTACTTTTACAATACTACCATGTTCCATAAGTATTACTTTTGTAGCATTTTTTATGGTAGATAGTCTGTGAGCTATTATAAAGGTAGTTTTATCTTTTGATAAGTTATCAAGACCTTTCTTTATAAGCAACTCTGTACGAGTATCAACCGAACTAGTTGCTTCATCTAGTATTAGTATTTTCGGCTTTGCAAGAACTGCTCTAGCGATAGTAATAAGCTGTTTTTGACCTGCCGATATATTCGATGCTTCTTCATTGATGATCGTATCATATCCTTTTGGCTGCGTCATAATAAAATGATGCGCTTTTGCAATCTTAGCCGCATGTATCACTTCTTCTTTTGTTGCGTTCCGTTTGCTATAAGCAATGTTCTCATATATCGTGCCTTTAAAGAGCCATGTATCTTGGAGCACCATACCAAATTGATGTCTCAAATCCGCTCTATCTACATCCTTTATATTGACTTCATCAATGGTAATAGAACCACCTTGTACATCATAGAATCTCATCAATAAATTGATAAGAGTTGTCTTACCAGCACCTGTTGGTCCTATCACAGCAACCGTCTCTCCACTATTCACTTCTAGACTAATATCCTTCATCAGTGTTTTCTCGTTATAGCCAAATGTTACATGATTAAATCTAATATTGCCTTTTAGATCATGTGGCAGTTTCCTAGTGTAACTAAAATCAAGTTCCTCTTCATCAAGCACCTCAAAGACCCTTTCGGCAGAAGCAATTGTTGACTGAATTAAATTAGATATTGAGGCAACCTGAGATACTGGCATATTAAAGCGTCTAGAGTAATCTAAAAACGCCTGTATATTGCCAATTGCTATCTTACCATTTAGTAAGAGTATTACACCAAGGACACTTAATAAAACATAACCTATATTTGATACAAATCTCATTAGTGGCATAATAACACTTGATAAGAAGCCTGCCATAATACTTGTTGTTGCAAGTTTATTGTTTAATTCGCCAAATCTATCTATTGAATCTTCTTCCTTATAAAACGCCTTGATGGTAGTGAGTGAAGAAAATGTTTCTTCAACATGGCCATTGAGGCTACCCAAAATAGACTGCTTTTGTTTAAAATATGTTTGACTCTTGTTCACTACAATTTTTGCAAGAATCATACTAACAGGTAGTGTTAATAGAGCCACTAATGTCATGTAGATATTAATCCATATCATCATCATTAATATACTAATAATAAGGACAATAGAGGATATAAATGTCGTTAGACTCTCTTGAAAGGCGCTTGAAACGTTTCCAATATCATTCGTAACACGACTAATAAAATCACCAAAACTTGTTTTATCATAATACGTAAGCGGAAGCCTTGTAAGCTTTTCATTTACATCCATACGAAGGTTTAGTATGATTTTTTGAGCGTAGGACGAAATCATAAACTGGGCTACATAATAAAATAGTCCACTCACCATGTTTAATATCACAAGAACGATTAATATCTTGCTTAAATAGTGAAAATCAATGGCATTATCATTCTTTATGCTCTCATAAATAGATGTGGTAACCGAACCAAGTAACTTTGGTGTAAAAACAGAAAGAATGGTACTAACAATGATAAAGGTAAAAATAACTATAAAAGCAATCCTATAAGGCTTAAAATATGTTAATAATCTTTTAAAAGTTGCTTTAAAATGTAGTGGCTTATTACTCTTTTTATTCATAATGCTCACCACCTTCTTGAGACTCAATGATTTCTTTATAAACATCGCATCTTACACTCAACTCACTATGCGACCCACTGTCCACTAGCTCGCCATTACTCATAACAAGTATATTATCAGCCTGTTTAATGGAATTAATTTTTTGTGCAATAACGATAATTGTTTTATCTTTTAAATGCTCAAATATTGCTTTTTTTACTCGTTCTTCGGTTGTTGAGTCAAGCGCACTAAAGCTATCATCAAATATATATATTTCACTTTTCTTCGCGACAGCTCTTGCAATCGATATTCTTTGTTTTTGGCCTCCACTTAGATTGGTTCCTGATCGGTTTAACTCATGATTTATTCCATCGTCGTATTCTTTTACAAATTCATAAGCATCCGAAATCATTAATGCCTTTATGACTTCTTCATCGCTTAGCACATGATTAATATCAACATTATCTCTTACCGTACCTGTAAGTATTTCTGTTTTTTGTGGTGATATACTTATCAATGACCTTATTGCTTCATTCGTATAGTCTTTCACATTGATATTATTTATGAGTATGGCGCCACGATAAACATCATAAAATCGTTCCACCAATTTCACTACCGTTGATTTGCCAGAGCCTGTACTACCTATGATAGCATTATATTTTCCTGATTTAAACGTGACACTTAGCCCATCAATTGCCGGCTCTATATCACGGATCTCTTTACCATAATAAAAAGTGACATCCTTAAACTCAACCTCGCCCTTGCCATTTGATTTATTCAACGAGCCCTCCTGAAGCTCCTCTTTCACCTCAAGCACTTCCATCACTCTAGCAATACTAATTTCTGCTCTTGGAACAAACATAAACACCATAACAAGCATAAGGATACTAAACATTAGCTGACTACCATACTGTAGAAACGCGATAAGTTCACCTACTTGCATATTGCCACTATCAATTCTAATCGCACCAAACCAAACAATCGCAATGCTAAGCAGACTAAACATCAACTGAATCGATGGCGATAATGTGGCCATAATTCTACTGACCTTAACTAGTATTTTTTTCAGTTCTTCACTTGTTTTCTTAAACTTATCCTTTTCAAATGTCGCCGTGTCAAATGCTCTAATTACTCTAATGCCTGTCAATCTCTCTCTTACAACAAGATTAAGTTTATCAAGAACTTCTTGATTTTTCTTAAATAAAGGAATGGCAAACTTGAGTATGACAACCATAACAAGTGCTAATATGGCAGTACCAATCATAATGACAAGCGTTAACGAGGCATCTTTAACAAGCGCAATAATTAACGTAGATATAAACATAAACGGCGCAAAAAAGATTAACCTAAAACCGACACCAAGCACGTTTTGTATTTGCGTGATGTCATTGGTTGTTCTAGTAATAATTGATGATGTACCAAATTCGTTTATTTGACGAAACGAAAGATTTATTGATTTATCAAATAGAATCGTCCTTAAATCTGTTGTAATATTGACGCTAGCTTTCGATGCAAAGTAATTACTCGAAAGCGAAAATATTCCGCCAACAATAGCTATTATTATCATTAATGTTCCAAGCATTAAAATATAGTTAATATCATTATTTGCTATCCCAACATCCACTATATTTGCCATAATCGTTGGTAGCATAAGGTCTGAAATAACTTTAACCAAAGTAAATAGTATGGTTAAAAATATCAGTCCTTTATATTTAAAAATATATGGTAACAGTTTTCTCATACACTCTCCAAATCATTGTTTATCTACATTTTATAGTATATCATATTTTCCCCATCAACTTGATTGATTTGCCTTATTAGTATACCATTAAGTATAGAAGACAAAACAAGGAGTGGGTGTGATGGAAAAGAACGACATTCAATTAAAAATAAACAAACTAAGAGATTTTTACAACTCGAACAAAACGTTAGACTACGAATATAGATTATCCAAACTAAAGAAACTTAAATCAACTATTATAAAGTATGAAAATAAAATCTACAATGCTTTAAAACTCGATTTAAACAAATCGGTATATGAAGCTCATATGACAGAGATTTCAGTGGTTATAAGCGAACTGGATTTTGCAATAAAACAATTACACAAATGGATGAAACCAAAGCGAAAAAAGATTTCACTATCTCAAATGCCTGGTAGTGTTAGAACTCATAATGACCCTTATGGTGTCGTGCTCATTATGTCCCCATGGAACTATCCATTCCAGCTTGCAATTGTGCCTCTTATTGGTGCCATTGCAGCAGGTAACTGCGCATGCGTAAAACCATCTGCTTATAGTTCTCATACATCAAGTGTGATAAAAAAAATAGTAAATGAAGCCTTTGATGATAATTATGTATGTGTGGTGGAAGGTAGCAGAGAGGAGAACACTGCGCTATTACAAGAGAAATTCGACTATATCTTCTTTACGGGTAACCCTACCGTTGGAAAGGTTGTAATGCGTGCTGCTGCGTGTCACCTAACACCAGTAACACTAGAACTAGGAGGGAAGTCTCCTTGTATAGTAGATAAAGACACAGATATAGAAAAAACAGCGAAGCGAATACTATTCGGTAAGCTCATGAATCTAGGTCAAACATGCGTTGCTCCAGACTATCTTCTGGTACACGAAGAGATAAAAAACGAACTGATTACCGAATTAAAACATGCTTATGATAAAATGGTTTCGGATGAAACGTACTTCAAGAGTTCTTTACCTCGTATAATAAATATAAAACACTATCATCGATTGAAACGCTATTTATCAGAAGGTGACATTATCTTTGGTGGTAAGACTTACGATGATAGCATGCAGATCTCATTTACCCTGATGGAAAATATGGAATTAGAGAGCGGCTTAATGACAGAAGAAATATTCGGACCCATTCTACCGCTTCTAACATGGAAGAAAACAGATGAGATGATTTCTTTTGTGAAGGCAAGGCCAAAACCACTGGCGCTGTATCTTTTTACAAATAATAAGCAAATGCAAGATGCTATTACTAAAAGAGTAAGTTATGGTGGCGGCTGCATAAATGACACAATACTTCATATTGCATCACATCATCAAGCATTTGGTGGCGTTGGAAATAGTGGTATGGGTTCATACCATGGATACGAAACATTTAAAACCTTCTCTCATCAAAAAAATATACTTAAAAAATGGTGGATATTTGACCTAGCCGTTCGATACCATCCATATAAAAATACGAAAAATAAATTGCCAAAGATATTAACAAAATAATAATGAAAGTGACATCTCTTTTGATGTCACTTTACATTTTTATAAGCTCACATAATTTTGTATGGCATCACAGACATACTGAGCCGTTCCTTCTCCAAATTGGTCTATGTTATTTTTGAACTCCTTATTTTTAACATAGCCATACCCTATTTTAGAGAATATGTCTTTACTGCAATCAAACGCATACCTACAGATGTGCCTATGCAATTCCTTTGATAAGACTACATTCTCATCGGATGTAGCTATGATACCCTTTTTCCTATTTTCTGCAAAGGAGAAGAAAATCTTATTAAAGCCTTCTACAACTTCTTTCTCACTTCCCTTTTGTTTTTCTAACGCTTCTTCGATTCCTTCTTTTCCATACTCATCCATTGCAGCCTTTATATACTTCTGATTATCTTGATAGGTGAATCCCACAAATTTTTCTTTTGTTGACATAACATTTCTCCTTTCTTCCGATTCAATAGTTTTCTCTAGAGTCTCTATTAATGTTAGGAGCTTTTCTTTTTGCCTTTGCATTAGGTCAAGTTGCGTTTTCAAATGAACCACCATATCCGTATCACCACTAGTTATCAACTCCTTAATCTGATGTAGAGAAAACCCTAAATATTTATAAAATAGTATTGTCTGTAATATCGACATATCTTTTTCAGAGTAATACCTATATCCATTGTCATGTCTATATGGTGACAAAAGACCTATCTTATCGTAATGATGTAACGTGCGCACCGATACCCCACTCATTTCACTGGCTTGTTTTATTAAATACAACTAGCACCTCCTAACAAAAATCATTATAAACTATTACGTAATGTTATAGTCAACACTTTTTTTATGATGTCTTCTATCACCAAAAAAAGGGCTAACGCTAGCCCTTATTGCTTTAATTCACTACTTGAGTATTATACATTTTTGCAAAGATACCATCTGATGCTATGAGTTCTTTAGAGTTACCACTTTCAGCAATAACCCCATCCTTTATGACAACGATGTTATCCGCATCAATAACCGTCCTCATTCTATGCGCAATGATGATGACTGTTTTCTCTTTGATCAATTCTGCTATAGCTGCTTGAATTTTACTTTCATTTTCAGCATCTAACGATGCAGTAGCTTCGTCCAGCAGTATAATAGGTGCATCTTTCAGGAGTGCCCTTGCAATGGAAATTCTCTGTCGTTCTCCTCCAGACAATTTCTCGCCATTTTCACCAATTAACGTCTCATAACCTTCTGGTAATTTTTCAATAAATTCATCACATCTTGCAAGTTTTGCAACTTCTCTGACCTCTTCGTCTGTGGCGTCTTTTCTTCCTAGTCTTATGTTTTCCATAACACTTGAGTTAAAGAGTGACACGTCCTGAAATACGATGGAAAATTCGTTTAATAATCTTTCTGGATCAATGGTAGATATATCAACACCACCCAATGTAATGGTACCCCCTTGAATATCCCAAAATCTTGAGGCAAGTTTTGTGGCTGTGGTTTTTCCACCACCGGACGGTCCAACAAGCGCAGTTACTTCGCCCTGTCTTGCTTTAAATGATACATCTTTTAGCACACTGACGCCATCTTCATATGAGAAGTTAACATGATCAAATACAATATCATAACCATTCGGATGAAACGATTTAGAGCCTTCTTGCGTTGGCATATAATTAATCTCTTTAATCCTTACGACAATACTATCTAAATACATCATTTCAGCCATATTGACAAGTGCTGTTGTGATAGGGTTAAAGACGACACCTGATATAATGATAAATGCAAGATAGGTAAATAAATCTACCCTGCCATCTACAAATAGGTATGCCCCGTATATGGCAACAGATGGCATTCCTAGTTTTAACAGAACAAAGGACACATTGATAATGGACCCTAGTAACACCTCGGATTTTATCTTATGTGCTTTTTCCCTATCATACTTTTTATTCAACTCATCAACAAAATGCTGTTCTCTATTATAAGCTTTTATTTCTTGAACTAAGGTAAGGCCTTCTTGAAAGTCATCTATAATTTCTCTGTTTAAATCAAAGCCCTCTTTAAATGTGGCCTCTCCCTTCTTTTTAGAAAGTACAAAGACAAGATATGCTATTGGCACTACCCAAAAGAGCGCGATTGCTAATCTATAATCAAATACAAACATCATTATCCCAATAATGATAATGCTAAGAATTCCAGCATAGACTTTAGGCACTGTATGAGAGAATAGATGCTCAAATATCGTCGCATCACTCATAACCGTAGCGCTAAGATCTGCTATATCCTTTTTACTAAAATATGATAGTGGCAGTTTTTTAAGTTTCTCGGCAAGAGCAATTCTACTTCTAGCACTTTCTTCATACACCTTAGTAAAACTCTTTGTATAATCATTCTTTGCAATAAAATACATGACAACAAATACCACAACAATCATAAGAATAAAATGCATCATAGAAAAATTGGTAATCGTTGTGTTCCCATAATTTTTATCAATGTATTGCCTTATAAAGGTAAACGATATCATCATCGGAAGCATAACAGATAGATTAATTAAAAGGCTACTAATAATTGATTGCATGACATCATCTACACCTTGTTCGCTTAATGCATACTTATTTTTTAAAAATTGTTTCATACCCTTACGCTCCCTTCTTTATATTCCAACCAATCGCTGCTTGATATTCATCCCACATCTTTTTATAGATACCATCTTGTTGCATAAGTTCTTCGTGTTTACCATATTCCACAATTTTTCCTTTATCAATAACGGCAATATGATCAGCATCTTTTACTGTTGTCATTCTGTGTGCAATCATAATCGTTGTCTTACCTCGACTCAAGTCCTGAAGTGCCGCTTGAATCAAATGCTCGTTTTCTGGATCTGCAAAGGCGGTTGCTTCATCAAGTAGAACAATTGGCGCATCTTTTATAAATGCTCTAGCTAGCGCTATCCTTTGTTGCTCTCCTCCGGATAGATAGGTTCCCTTCGTCCCTATGACGGTATCAAGTCCTTCATCTAATGAATCAATTATGTCAATTGACCTTGAATTGATAAGTGCTTGTTGAATCTCTTCCTCTGTTACATCCGTCTTACCAAAACATATATTTTCGCGAAGTGTTGTTTTAAATAGTTTATTGTTCTGAAAGACAAATGAAATATTATCCATCAGTTCCGTTTTAGAATATTCCTTTATATTTTTACCACCTATTAACACTTCGCCTTTGTTAACATCCCAAAATCTAGTAGCAAGTCTTGCTATCGTAGTTTTGCCACCACCTGAAGGGCCCACTAAGGCAAGCGTCTCTCCTTTATTAATCTTAAAACGAATGCCATCCAATGCGTTTTTATGCCCATCATATGAAAACGATACATCCTTAAATTCTATGCTTTGTTCTACAAATTTAGCACCATTTTCTGGATAAACCATTTTGGTATAATCAAATATTTTGTTATATCTATCAATCGCTTGTTCTGCTATAATTTTTTGTTGATTAAAATACATGCTTCTCATCATAACTACCGATAAAAGTGGCGCTATTAAAATATATAATATAAAGTTACTAATTACCGTACCAATATCCCCATCATAATTAATAAGCAGTATGGATACTGGTATCAAGAAAAGTGCTGTTGACTCAACTAAAACAAGATACAACGAATACGGTTTCGTCCACATCTTAGTATATAAGATGACCATCTCCTTATAATTGTTGATGCTATTATAGAATTTGGTAAATGATTTTACACTTTGGCCAAACGTCTTGACTACTGGAATCGCCCGAACATATTCCACAGCTTCGTTACTCATCTCTTCAAGCAATGTAAGATATCGATCTTGAAAAGCTTGACCTTCTGTACTCATCATAAAGGACATTGTCACAAAAGAAAGTATAACCGGAACGAGCGCTGCTAAACCCAGTCTCCAATCAAATCCGAAGAAAATAAGTAGTATTAGAATCGGTGATACAATCGTACTTGCAATATCTGGCAGTTGATGCGCTAAAAAGGTATGTGTCTGAGCTGCGCCATCATTTATGACTTTCCTTATCTTCCCACTAGACTCTGTGTTAAAGAAGCCAAGTGGCATATTCATAATTTGTTCAAAACCTTTCTTTTTCAGTCCAATCTCTGTTTCAAAAGCCGCTAAATGCGACAGCATGAGCGCGGTAAAATACGCTAGTATACCGAGTGCAGCGTAGAAAAAAACCATAACGGAGTATGTTATGACACTATCGGTAGACATATTGCCACTATGATCAAAAATCTCCTTTATAATCTTCCATATATAGTAAAATGGCACTATATTTATAACGGCAGCAATAGCAGAAAAGACGATTGCTATTGGTATATAGTAGGCTTTTGACCCCATATATGGACGAAACTTAGAAAAAATGGATTCCTTTTTTTTCTTCATACTTCCTCCTTAAAATTACTTATAATAATTCCTATTTAACCGCTCAGCATGCCACCCCTCAATGTCTATTCTCCCAAATCCACTACCCTCTTCTAGTTTTAGTCTTCCATCCGTTGTTAACTCGCGTATGACATCAATATGTTTCGCACTAGTATGCCATGTTAACGCTTTAATTCGTTTCGCACCGTTAGCATGTTGAATAGAATATGGCCTTGGATTTGGTTTGTAGGCTGACATTAAAAACGGCAATCCTAAATCGAAAGGAATAGAAAGCTTCCATTTAAGTTTAATATGTTCTATATTCTTTCTACTACCTGGTAGCGTTGAATACTTATATCCAAGCTCTGTCAGTAGGTTGTTTTCTTTGTCTAAATCATACCTGTCATTTTCAATGGCATAATCCACCCAACCATAGTCGGCTTTAGAATAATATTCAAATCTTTGTAACGCCGCTTCTTTCCCAATTCGTTTTGCTAAAAAAATAAATAGACTCGGTATGTTCTTTATGGCAAACAACTCAATAAAAGGCCCATCTTCAAACCATATAAGCGCATTAAATGCCTTATCTTTTCTTGTACCATACCTTACGGTAAAACCCATTTTTTCAAAATCTGCTACCGCTTCGTGCAAATTTTTCACCTTATATAAAATATGACTTAATCTCATTCGCAATTCCTTTGGTTCTTTGAGGGAACCTGTTATTTTCTTCCATATAGTAATTTCGATTCATGAAGCATTGCTTTTTTCGCTTCTTCTTTTGTTATCACCACGCCGTCTGCTGTATCAATAAGCTCTACCATATCATATCCTTCTGCCTCTAAATCAGATATCAATTCATCAAGCATTGGATATTTCGATTTACTAAAAATATCATGTATCGCAAAATAGCCACCTTTTTTTAACACTCGAAGAGACTCTTTGATCAGTTTATTTCTATCTCCGGGTATGTTGTGATATACATAATTTGAACAAACCCCATCAAAGCTCTCATCACCAAATGGAAGTCGTCTTGCGTCACCCTTTTGAAAACGCACATTGATAACCCCTTCTCGAATGGCATTTTCTTCACATAATTCTTTTGAAAACTCTTTCTTATAGGAAAGCCCCCACATATCAATTCCTATAACATTTGCCTGAGGATTCCTTTTTGCCACCTCAATGCTGAGAGCCCCACTGCC
>PDWI01008332.1_pt1 | contig 13514 bp, 13 predicted proteins | sample 1430891 | NCBI WGS metagenome assembly PDWI01 (sample SAMN01162508, study PRJNA174530) | Oral metagenome, whole genome shotgun sequencing project. | biome: Marine environment; feature: Marine mammal; material: Swab sample of the gingival sulcus; isolation source: swab sample of gingival sulcus...
TATGCCCCTCACAAAATATGGCTACGTAGCTCAGTTGGTTAGAGCACATCACTCATAATGATGGGGTCACTAGTTCGAATCTAGTCGTAGCCACCATTCTTACTTTCAGAGCCTTTCCATCTCATTCAAAAAAGCACCAAAAACCCTTGCTATTATTGACTTTTTAATAAATACACCATAAAATCCCATTCAAAGATATTCAAGGGCATTCATAAAAAAGTAGTACTAAACATAGTACCTTTTCCCAAAGCCTTATTTGAAAGCCCTACTTTTTCGGAGATATAGCAATGGCAACCCTTACGGCTAGTTTTGTAAAAAACGAAGCAAAAAACGGCTGGTACTCAGACCACGATAATAATTTATGGTTGTTTATTGGCAGGAATGGAAAAACAAAGGCGTGGAAGTTTAAGGGGCGTATCAAAGGGGTAGAATATAAAAAGACCATAGGCTATTACCCTAATATGAGTTTAGCAGAGGCTAGGAAGTTAGCCACTGAAATAAAAACGACAATAAAAAACGGGGTTAATTATTTTGCCGAATTGGAGGCTCAAAAGGAAAAAGAAAATAACCAGCTGATTACTTTTGGCATATTAGCGAATGAGTGGCTAGAAATAAAGATAGCAAAGGGTATCAGAGAAAACACGCTAAAAACAGATAGAAAGCGATTAGATAAGCACATACTCCCCACACTGACAAATACCCCTTTAATGGATATTGACAAGCCCCTACTCCGTGAAATATGCGATAAGGCAAAAACCGAAACACCCTATACAGCTAACCGAATTGCGGGTATGTTTCAAAGTATTTTTGAACACGCGGTAATGAGTGATTATATTGGTAACAGCCCCGCACAATACTTAACAAAACTTTACCCGAAACCTAAAACAATCAACAACCCTCATTTACCGATTGAAGAGATAGCGGAGTTGTTAATTGCTTTGCGAATGGGTTTACAGTTTGAATTGATTGATAGCGTAACGTATAGAATGGCGTTAATACAATTCCACACATTAAGCCGACCGACTGAAATAGCTACGCTAAAATGGGACTATATCGACTTTGATAATAAGGCGTGGACTATTCCAATAGAAGAGATGAAAAACAAGGAAGCCCACATACAGCCATTAAGCGATGAAGTTGTTGCTTTACTGGAAAAGCAAAAATCATTTAGCGAGAATAGTCCCTATGTTTTTCCCAGTGCGATAAGAAACGCCAAAGCACCACATAGGAATAAGGAAACAGTAAACACCGCATTAAAACAATTGAAATATAAGGACCGATTAACCGCACACGGTTTACGGCATACAGGGGCAACCGCATTAGCAAAACTGGGTTATGACCGTGACTTAATCGACACCGCCCTATCTCATTTTGTCGGTAATGAAGTTAGCCGTACCTACAACAAGGATAAAATGTTTAATCAACGTAGAGAAATGTTAAACCATTGGAGCGAGAATCTAAATGACATTGAAAGAGCTTGAATGATGAAAGCAAACGACCCTTTGTATTATCCACGCTTGAAACTAGCAGAGCGATTAGTCACAAGTTTATCAGACGGTATCGCACACGCGTTTACCTTATTCGCACCTAGACGAATGGGGAAAACACAATTTTTATTAAATGACGTTACGCCCGCAGCACAAGACAAGGGGTTTAATGTTTTTTATTTTAGTTTTATGGATATTGATAATGAAACCGTTACCGCACGTTTTCAAAAATCATTAATCCACTTCACAGCAGAACTAACTACCAAAGACAAAGCAAAGGCATTACTAGATAGCATTGAGAAAGTATCTTTTATGGGTGCGAGTATTAGCCGTGAAAAACACGCCACAACGCCATCAGTAAGCGATATTATAGAAACACTAGCACACGCAAAAAAACCTACATTACTGTTACTTGATGAAGTACAGGAACTTTCACGCCTCAATGATACACAGGGATTAATCCGTTCCCTACGCACTGGATTAGATATTTACAAAGACAAAGTAAAAGTAATCTTTACTGGTAGCAGTATTACAGGCTTACAGGCGTTATTTAATGATAGCAAAGCTCCCTTTTTTCACTTTGCTCACGATATAGCATTTCCCACACTGGATAAGGCATTTACCGACCATTTAGCGACAATTATAGAAGATAGAACACAACAAACAATTAATCGTGATGATTTATTTAATGCCTTTGTAAAAATGAATTACACGCCCCTTTATTTGCGAGCGATTGCCCAGGATATGATTTTAGACCCTACCCTATCATTAGATACAGCAATCAGCACGCGTTTAGCACAATTAAATGACACGGGGGCGTATCAATTCCTATGGCAAGGATTAAAAACCATAGATAAAGCCGTATTGATGGTAATAGCAGACGACATACAAGCGATGTATAGCAAAGCCACCATTGATAAACTATCAGAGATAACGCAAGAACCGATAACGCAAAGCAAGATACAATCAAGCATTAAGCGATTAAGTAGAAAAGACGTTATCAGTAAAACAATCCGCAATGAATGGATAATTACAGAACAAGCATTTAAGACGTGGATTAACTCGCAGAAATAAAAAAAGGGGGGGGGTATCAAAGTGAGGCAACCCTACACAATCCAAAAATGGATTTTATTGATTTGATAACATTTAATAAGGCTCAAAATTGAGCTTTGCTATGAAAACAAAGGATTAACAAGGCGTAATTTTACGCTTTGCTATAAAAACGACATTTTAGCAGGCAAAGAGAATGACGAGTTATTTTAGACCAGACTATACCCCTGAATGGTTTCATTTAGAAAACTATGAGCCGTTAAAGGATATGAATAGAGAAGATATAAGCAAGCAACTACATATCCGATTTTTTTATTATGGATTAAATGATTTTGCCTTGATTTCTTTTCTTCATATTTTTTTGGGAAAAGTAACAGGCATTGAAGACTTGAAAAATCATCTTTCACAGAAAAAAGAACAAGGGAAATATATCGGTGTTGCTGATAGTTTTGAGATTGAGTTTTTTTCAGTAGAAAGCAGTATAAAGCCTTTAACATACAGAGCATTAGAAGATGTTATTGATGATTTGCAAAAATCAGAAAATGAAAGTGCAATAGCTTTTAGGGATTACTGGAAAGGAATGGGGGAATATCCTGACGAGCAAGAAATAGACAGTGTTGATAGGACATTTGCTTATAGTAAAAATAGCGACAAACACCCTAATTTTTCGCTTAATGATGAAATATGTTGTGATAGAGAAAACACATACTCCCCACACATAATAGTTGATTTACGTCACAATGATGACAGGATTATTGATGATATGCGGGCGTGGTTACAGGAAAAACGCAGAGAGAGAAAAGAAAGACTAACCGACAATGCAATTTTTGGCAATCCCCTATCAACTAAATTAAGGGGATTAATAGATAATAAAATTATTCCTTGTATGGACTTGCTTTTTTGGGCTAAATACAAGGGCATTAGATACACCAATGCACAATTAAGAGATATGCTTTTCCCATTGCAAGGGGTGGGAGAGGATAAAGTGAGATTACAGATAAGAGAAGAAGCAATGAAATATTTGACCACGCCCGCATATACAGACGTTTTATAAAACCGTATTAGTTTCTCAAAAAATTAATACGGTTTATTTTTTTTCTAAAAAATACCGTCAGAAATTAATTTTTTTCTATCCCTATCAATACAATACAAACAAATACAAAATAAGCCGTATCGTTTTTATGCGATACGGTTTTTTATTAATAACTAAAAAGGTATTTGAATATGAATAAGCAAGAAACAAGCAAACAGCTAATCAGAACTAAACAGCTATGCAAAAAGTTATGTATCAGCACAACAACGCTATTTACTAACTTTATGAAAGATGACACCTTTCCAAAAGCAACAAAGATAGGTGGTACAAACGCGTGGTTTGAACACGAGATTGATGCGTGGTTAGACCAACAAAGAGAAAAGCAAATAAATAATCAATGTGTGGAGGAAACAGTATGAAACAAGAAAATAAAAATGGTGCGTTGAAGAGTTTGGACGCTGGACAACGCACCGACCGAGAAAGCAAAAATAATCACAATCAAGGAGTTAATATGATAGCACAAAAAGAAATTAAACCGATGACTAAAAAAGAAGTTTTTTTAACTACACTTATCAATCAAGGCAAGCGTGGATTAAATACCTTTGAAGCCAACAAGATGTACGGGGATAGCTGTTTACATAGCGAAATATCATCACTAGGCAATGAACATAATATCGTAGCGTGTAGAGAATGGGAAACCTTAACGAACCCGCATAAGACAAGATGTATGCGTTACTGGTTAGCAGATGATGACCTACCAAAAGCAAAAAAATTAGTGGACTTTATGCGAATAGACAGAGGTGAAAAACCACTATTTGAAGTTTAATATTTTGCGTTTATGATTAGTGGAAAAAGGGGTATTTTACGCCCCTTTTTTATACCACTTTTTGACGAGTAAAAGTAAAAAATAGGTAAAAATTGGGGATATATAACATATTGAATAACAATCTTATTTTGAACTTTGAATGAATTTGAAAGATTGCCCCGCTTTTAGACCCCTTTTTTTAATTTTATTTTTTCTCTGAAACCGTTGTGGCACAAGAGATAGAAGTATGCCAACAGTCAAAAAAGTTACTAGGTTTTTTAATAATATCTATACATCATCATTTTCAGACTATCGATTATGCGTAGAAAACCATCACTAATTACACACGTTGAATTTATGGGAATGGTGTGTGAAGTAAATGCGGGAAAGAAAAAAAACAAGCGGGTGGACTGGGTAATCCTGAAAGCGATATTATCCCAACTTGAAACAATGATTAATCATCACAACAAAGTGGTGGTAATTCGTTTTGATTTACACCAACAGCACTACACACCGAATAGCAAACACCTGAATATTTACTTTAGGCAAGTTATCAAAAAAGCAAAGAGAAAATACAACTTATCGCGTGTTGGGTATGGTTGGGTGCGAGAAGTGGAAAGAGCCAAGAAACAGCATTACCACTGTTTTATCATTCTTGACGGCAACAAGGTTAAAAATGCCTATCAACTAATGGAAGATATGCGTAAAGATTGGTTATTCAGAACTGATAGCAGTTTTCATATTCCTGATAAGCCAGTACACCGTATAACACGCCACAATGAAAAAGAAACAGGCGAGGCAATATACAGATTATCCTATCTCGCAAAAGAGCGTGGGAAAGGTTACAAGGCGACGAATGCGAGGGATTATTCAACAAGCCGATTAAAAAGCTAGCACCCCAAAACAAAAAACGCAAAATAAAGGCAATTAGAGAAGAGAAAAAACAAACCTATACGGATGAATAGGGTAAGCAATAAAAACCTCACAGAAAGAAAAATAGAGGCATTTAGAAGCAAAAAACAAACACCAACAAACAGCAATTCAGAACCAAAAGCAAAAATCAGAATAATCAGTAATGAAAACCCAAACACCGATAAACTGATAAAACTAATCAAAAAGTGAGCAGAAAATAAACATTGCTAATCTTTTATTTGTTTATATTTCAAAAGGTAATAAAAAAGTAAATAGCAAAGTAAACACAAAGTGAGCGGAAAAGTAAACAATCATAATCAAAAATTATAATAAGGGCGGTTACTAGAAAAATAGTAAACGCCTTTTTTAACAATCACCTACTGGATAAAAACACCATAAAACAGCCCTAAAATACGTTTTAAGGTGTTATAAAACTAAACAATAACCGAACACAAACGCAACACCTAACAGGTTATAAAGCCCTTTATTATGCGAAACAGAAAACAAACGCAATAGAAACCGAACAGAAACTAAACAAAAAACGCAACAAAAACTGAACAGCGAAAAAACTAGCGTATGTTACAATGTAACAAAAAGGAGTTTTTACCAGTGAAAAAATATACACCACCACACCCTAAAGACTTTCTAAGGGAAATGTTAGGTGATACGACAACAGAACACGCTAGCAAGTGCCTTAAAATGCCACGTCCTTATTTATCCAATATGTTAAATGGGAAACAGCGAATAACGCCCCTGACAGCCCTTAAACTGGAAAAGGGATTAAATACACCCGCTACAATATGGCTACAACTTCAATCTGATTATGATTTGTGGATAGCAAGACAAAACCCACCCAAAAGAATAAGAAAGATTTATGAGTAAATAAATCGCACTAATCAATTAAAGGGAAATAATCCCATTTTACAAATTATTTCAAAAACACATTGATTTTTATTGCGCGCCGTATCGCTACGTGATACGATATGACACATAATAAAAAGAGTAGTTAAATGATAATTAGCTTTAAGCATAAGGGGTTAGAAGCCTTTTACACAACAGGAAACACAAAAGGTATACAGGTAAAACACAAAACAAAACTACGCCTTATATTAGCGCGTTTAGATGACGCTATTGTCGTTGAGGATATGAGTTTTCAAGGTTCTAATTTACACCCCTTAAAAGGAAACCTAAAAGACCATTGGAGCGTAAAGGTCAATGGAAATTGGCGGATTACTTTCAAATTTGAAAATGGTAATGCTGAAATAGTTGATTATCAAGATTATCATTAGGAGTTAAAAAAATGAAGATGTATAACCCCCCGCACGTTGGTGAGATTTTACAAGGTTTATATTTAGAGCCTACGGGATTAACCATTACAGCAACAGCAAAGGCATTAGGAATAACAAGAGCGGCATTATCTGAAATAATTAATGGTAAGCGTAGAGTTACCCCAAAAGTAGCAATAAAACTTTCTAAGGCATTTGGTGGTAGTGCTGAAAGCTGGTTAAACGCTCAAGTTAAATATGACCTATGGAAAGTGAAACAAGATTATAAAGCTGATGATGTTAAACCTTTATATAATCCAAGTTTAGCCGTAGTTTAATATAGCAAAAACCTAATAAAAACAGGTTACGTATTTTTACACCGCTCAAATTATATAAGATTATTCACTGGCAAATAATTATTGGACACGTTAAAGCAAACAGGGATAATCCCGTATCGCAATCATTGATTCAATCGTTGATTAAGGGGTTTTGATATATTGTTTTGAGTATGACTATCGCACCAGTGACGAGCGACTATCACGCTAGCAATCGAGTAAAAAATCATACCCACTTTTCAAAAAGTAGTACCAAATATAGTACCCTCAATAAAAAATATATAAACAACATCCTTATTTATCAATAAATTAAATGTTTCGTTCGGTGGTGGTCGTAGCCACCAACATCACTTTTTCAAGTATTCAAAACCATTCAAAAACACCGTTAAATTTCTTGTTATTATTGATTGTTAGCAAATCACCCCATAAAATTTCATCTAAAGACATTTAAAGGTTTTTTTAAAAAGCACTATTTTTCCTGATACCCTTTTTAAAACCCGTACCACTCGTGAATAGTCGGGTTTACACTCTCAAACAAACATCTTACCCATTCATCAACGGTTGTGGTAGAACGCCCCGCCGGCTATAACAAAAACAAAGCCCCCGGCGAAAATTTTCGCCTGGGGGCTGATACGGCCAAGTGACCGTTTCTTCACTAACTAGTAAGTTTCACCATTATTTTCGGCAATTTTGGCTTTGTGTTTGCCTTCTTGAATCATGGTAATAAACAATAAGATACAAGCAATCACACTACCGCCAACCATCACGTAGAAACCGCTGTCCCAGCCGTTTTTCTCAACCGTCCAACCGATAATGGCACTGGCAGCTACCGAGCCGCCCAGATAACCGAATAACCCGGTAAAACCGGCCGCCGTGCCGGCAGCTTTTTTCGGTGCCAGTTCAAGGGCGTGCAAACCAATCAACATTACCGGGCCGTAAATAAGGAACCCGACGATAACCATTAAGGTCATTGCCATATTTTGTGAAGTGGCTTTCCAGTACATAAACACGGCGATGGTTACCGCAAGCATAAAGACAAAACCGGTTAAACCACGTTTACCTTTAAAGACTTTATCCGACATCCAACCACAAATCAGCGTACCGGGTATTGCGGCAATTTCGTAAAGCCCGTAGGCGGTGGAAGATTTGTCAATATCAAAGTGTCTGACTTCTTTTAAGTAAGTCGGCGCCCAGTCCAAGATACCGTAACGAATCAAATAAACAAAGACGTTGGCAATGGCAATGTACCAAAGCAATTTGTTTTTAAAGACATATTTAACAAAGATATCCCTTGCGGTTAATTCTTTTTCTGCGGTTTCGGCATCGTAATCTTCAGGGTAGTCATTTTTATATGCTTCAATCGGTGGTAAACCACAGGATTGTGGCGTGTCTTTCATCACTAAAAAGACAATCACAGCGGCAATGACGGCAGCGATACCCGGATAGTATAAAGCCTGTTGCCAAACATCAGCTGACCTAATAGTTTCTCTGTCAACACCCGTTTGGCTGGCAACAACACTGGTTGCTAAAATTAATAGCAGGGCAGGTACAGCACCACCAAGGTTATGTGCAGTGTTCCAAATGGAAACAATGGTTCCACGCTCGGTTTTAGACCACCAATGCACCATCGTCCGACCACAAGGCGGCCAACCCATACCTTGCACCCAGCCGTTTAAGAACATCAGAATAGCAATCACTGTAACACTACCTGTCGCCCAAGGGAACACCCCCATGGTAATCATAATGAGACCGGATAAGAACAACCCCAAAGAAAGGAAAACTTTAGTGTTCGAGCGGTCGGATACCGATCCCATTAAAAATTTTGATAAACCGTAAGCAATTGATACAAAAGCCAAGGCAGAACCCAATTCTGCTTTGGTGTACATTCCTGATTCAATCATGCCCGGCATAGCGAGCGAAAAGTTTTTGCGCACGAAATAATAAGCCGCGTAGCCAAAAAAGATACCGAAAAAAACCTGCCAACGTAGTCGTTTATAGGTTGGGTCAATTTTTTCCTCAGATAAACGCGGCTTGTGTGCTGCGGGTTTTAGAAATCCAATCATTATTTTTCTCCAAAGTTAAAAGTTATCAAATTACTATCAATTAGAAAATATCAATTTATCGCATTGATTACCACCACTATTTTATTATGAGACACCGCTTCTAACAAGTAATCACTCTCAACAACGCTCACAATGTAATATACCGTTTATCCCACTGACGTTATAGAATATATTGTTTAACCAGTGTGTTGAAATCGGCAACTTCTTTAGCAACACGTTTATCATCCCAATTCAGGCGTGCTGCCATAAATTCTGCTACCGCCTGTGCCGCTTCCCCGGCGGCCCGGGCATCCAGGAAAATCGCACGCAAGCGCCTTGCCAAAATATCTTCCAATGTGTGGGCCAGCTCGTGCTCAATGGCCCACTCAACCTGTGCATAAAGATAAGGCAGATCAGGATGAATACGTTCACCCAGGGCTTTATCGTTATCCGCCAGCGCCCGGATTTTCTCTGCATCGCTACCATAGACAGTCAATGCGGTTTCATCCAAATAAGTATTTTCCCCCATGTAACCGTGCAAACGCAGGTCAACGGTCTGACAGGCGCTTGCAGGCAGTAAATCAGCGTTAATAGCGGCATCAATAGTATCTTGCGCCATTTGCCGATAGGTGGTCCACTTGCCGCCGAAAATATGCACCAGCTTGGAAGCCGTCACTTCAACCTTGTGACTGCGCGAAACCTCTTTGGTTGATTTTCCTTCGTCTTTCGGGGCTGCCAGCGGACGCAGCCCGGCAAACACGCTACGCACATCCGCCCGTGTCGGAGCACGCTTTAAGTAGTCTTTGGCGGTGTCTAAAATAAATTGTACTTCCTTTTCAATGGGTTTTGGTTCGTATTCAGCCTGTTCAACCAGCGTATCGGTTGTTCCGACCACCAATTTATCGTGCCAAGGGACGACAAATAACACCCTTCCGTCACTGGTTTTGGGAACCATTAAAGCATCATCACCCGGCAAAAAATCACGCGCCAATATCAGGTGAATACCCTGCGAAGGCACAATACGGGGTTTAGCGTGGGGCTCATCCATCGCAATAATATCATTGGCAAACACACCGGTTGCGTTGATAACCGCCCTGGCATTAATGGAAAAACGCTGACCGCTTAGTGTATCTTCGCCATGCACACCACAGATTGTCCCGTTAGTATCCTTTGCCAATCCGGTGACAGGGAAATAATTCAGCACCGTACCACCGTTATCAACGATGGATTGTGCCAGTGTCACCGCCAAGCGCGCATCATCAAACTGGCCGTCATAATAACAAACCCCGGCCTGCAATTTTTCATCCTTAACGCCCGGCAGGCGAGAACGGACTTCATCCTGACCAAGATGGCGAGTATGCCCAATGCTTAACTTACCCGCCAAGCGATCATACAACCATAAGCCAAAAGTGTAATAAGGGGCGGTCCACCATTTTTCCCCGGGGATAATAAAGGCCTGAGTTTTGAATAAATGGGGGGCATTTTTCGCCAACCGGCCGCGTTCTCGCAGTGCTTCACGAACCAGAGCAACATCACCTTGAGCCAGATAACGCACGCCCCCGTGCACTAACTTAGTTGAACGACTTGAGGTCCCTTTGGCAAAGTCCTTGGCTTCAAGCAACAAGGTTGAGAAACCACGTGTTACAGCATCTAAGGCCACCCCTAAACCGGTTGCCCCACCCCCAATGACCACCACATCCCAACAGGCTGTCCCGGTTAGTCGATGAATTGCATTTTCTCTTTTCATTTTCTTTTAACTATCTTTCGTTATGGTTTCGTTTTGCTAAAAATTACCACAAAACAAAAACAAAAACAAGGGAAATTAAAAAATGATACTGATTACAACACATTTCTGTCACCTCTTTTAATCATTATCAGTTTGTTATGGTTACAAAAGCTATGTTAGACTAGGCGTAGGTCTTGCGTACAAAAGCATGAAAAAGTCAGGTGATATACAAATGAAACCGGAAACCCTGTTACAAAACAAGCGACTGCAAAAAATACTTTCCGCTCTGGAAGGAGAAGAATATCTCAGTGTCAAAGAACTTAGCCAGCTGTTATCGGTATCCGCAGTGACGGTAAGAAAAGACCTCACCTTTTTGGAAGATAAAGGCTATTTATACCGTACCCACGGTGGGGCAACGAAAAAATCCCATTACGCTTTTGAAGACAGCGTCAGTAACAAAGAAAATATTCATATTAAAGAAAAACAAGCCATTACCAGAAAATCATTGGAATATATCAATGAAAATGATTTTATTATGCTGGCATCGGGGACAACTATTCACTATCTGGCAAGAAGTTTACAGCATTACAATAAATTGACGATACTGACGGCCTCACTGCGAGTTGCTTTGGAGCTGTGTAATACCGATAATATCCAGGTGATTCAGATTGGTGGGGAAGTTAGAAAAAGTTCCACATCGGTGGTAGGAACATTTTCGGAAAATATACTCGGTCAATTTTCCTGCAACAAATTATTTTTGGGTATTGACGGCATTTCGGTTAATTTTGGTATTAGCACGTCTAATCTGGCCGAAGCCAGCTTAAACCAAAAAATGATAGATCGCGCTGAAAAAATTTATGTACTGGGTGATTCCAGTAAAGTGGGCAAACAAGGTTTTGGTAAAATTTGTGATCTGGACAAAGTGGATTTTTTCATTACCGACAGCAATATTACCGAAAAACAAGTGCAATTATTAGAAAATGCAGGTATTAGTGTGATTATTGCTTAAAATACGGTGAATTCACTACCTTACGATATCGAAACTTTACTTTCTTTATTGAAACTTCACTGGCTTTAGTGCTACAATTGAAAGCCCTTAATTTCAGTGGAGTCTGACAATGAAAAAATTGCTTTTTACGGCATTAGCCCTTACTACCATGGCCCAAGCGGCTGATTTTACCCCTGTTAAAACTTATACTTACGGTGTTAGACCGTTTTATCTCATTGATGATTTGGAAGCCGGCAAATTAAAAGACGATTTAAGTGCTTGCAGCGGACAAACAGCGAAAAAAACTGATTTTACCATTGGTCATCGCGGTGCAGCCTTGCAATTCCCCGAGCATACACGTGAATCTTATTTGGCCGCTGCCCGTATGGGAGCGGGTATTATCGAATGTGACGTTGCCTTTACCAAAGACAAAGCCTTGGTTTGTCGTCACGCCCATAACGATTTACACACCACCACCAATATTCTTGCCACCCCGCTGGCAAAAAAATGCAGCACGCCGTTTACGCCGGCAGAATTTGATGAAAACGGCAAATTGGTCAAAGAGGCAACCGCCGAGTGCCGCACCAGCGATATCACTCTGGCAGAATTTAAAACCTTAAAAGGTAAAATGGATGCCGCGGATAAAAACGCCCGCAGCGTCGAAGAATATATGCATGCCACCCCGGCTTGGCGAACGGATTTGTACACACAAACAGGTACGTTGATGACGCATAAAGAGTCTATTGAACTGTTCAAAGCACTGGGCGTTAAAATGACACCGGAGCTGAAAAAACCGGCGGTTGAAATGCCTTTTGATGGTTTTTCGCAACAAGATTTTGCTCAAAAAATGCTCGATGAGTATAAAGCAGCCGGGGTGCCGGCCAGTCATGTCTTCCCGCAATCTTTCTCTTACGAAGATATTACTTATTGGCTGAAAAATTCAGGCGGTTATGGCAAGCAAGCGGTTTATTTGGATGAAACGCTCGAAACCAAGGCGCGCATTGATGAGATGCCCAAGCTACGTCAGGACGGTTTGACTTATTTGGCCCCGGCGATGCCGATGTTAGTTAAAACGAAAAACGGCAAAATCGTGCCCTCGGACTATGCCAAAGCCGCTAAGCAAAACGGCCTGAAACTGATTTCCTGGTCAATGGAACGTTCAGGGCCCTTGGCTGGCGGCGGCGGCTGGTATTACACCAACATTAATGACATCACTAAAAAAGACGGCGATTTGTTGAAACTGTTGGATGTTCTTGCCAGTGATGTCGGTATCGTCGGTTTATTCTCCGATTGGCCGGCGACCGTAACTTACTACGCCAATTGTAAAGGTTTATAAATTAACCATTACAGTAACGTGAATTAATTGCTGTTACAGCGTTACACCGTCTTGCCGTATTCATATACTGTCTTCGACGATGTACCTTGTAACAGCGATTAATTCACCTCGCTATAAACGACCAATAAAGATAACACTTAATCAAACAACCAGAAAGTCAAACAATCAAGTAGTGGTTATCTGTTTCGGATAAAGCGGTATTTCCATTGATATCGCTGGTGCTGTAAGCCGCCTCACTGTCACCGGCTTGTGTAACGGTGATTGGTTTATCAGCGCTTGCAGTCAACGGCATATTCTCATCCGATAAGACGTCACCCAGTGCCGGTTGATTGCTATCGGCGGCACCTTGCCGATAGTTGAGAATTAACTTTGAGGACGAATGAGCGGCCGGGGCCGTCTCGCCAAATACCTCAAAAATTTGCTTGGCAGTCAGTATCTGCCCCGAATCCAGCTCGAATGTCTCAATGGTCTTATTGCCGTCGCTGAAGAAATCTTGCATACGCAGGTCATTGCCGGCATCGCCCTTAACACGAAT
>PDWI01007285.1_pt1 | contig 13510 bp, 14 predicted proteins | sample 1430891 | NCBI WGS metagenome assembly PDWI01 (sample SAMN01162508, study PRJNA174530) | Oral metagenome, whole genome shotgun sequencing project. | biome: Marine environment; feature: Marine mammal; material: Swab sample of the gingival sulcus; isolation source: swab sample of gingival sulcus...
TCTTTTGCGCGCAGGAGTGCGTTACCGGGAGAACCCGGTTTAGATCAATGAAGTGGGCGAAGAGATATGAGCTTTGTTGTCTCTGCGGAGCGGTTTCGTGCAATCGGGATAAGACTCCCCATCACTGAGGAGTTCTCCCACACCGCCCGGCACACGGAGCAAGTACCAAGGCGGTTTGGCTGACTGTAATGCTGCAAACGTTCCAGCGACTGTGGCATCCTATTTACAAGTACATACCTTCTGCTTGTCAGTACTATTTACTCTCCGTATTCGCTTCGGGAACCGTTCAAGCCTTTACTCAGCCTGAGACCTCCCGGGTTTCTATTCACCAGACTCGTTACACTTGTCGGTGAACTCTGCATTATACGAGGTAGAGGATGGAAAACATTTTCTTTAAGACGCAACAATTCAAGGTCATAGAAAATGAAGATCAGGAAACCAATCCTTACAGATATGGGAAAGAGTTGGCTGTCTTCTTATGTGCACAATTAAAAAAGCGCGGCTATCCGGAAGCAGATTTTTTCCCTGAGGATTGGGGATGGTATATTAACTGTCCTTTAGATTCCTTTAGCCTTGAAATAGGTTGTGGAAACGTCGAAACAGTAGAAGGTGCAAAGAACCCTGAGCTTTATAAAACAGACCATATAATTTGGACTTGCTTTGTAGAACCAAAAGTTCCGTTTTTTAGAAATTTGATTAAAAAGATAGATACAACGCTAGAAAAAGAAAAGCTCCATAAACTTGTTCACAAGATAATAGCAGAAATACCGGATGTTGAATTTATTAATCAATCTGAAATCGTATAATAAGGCTGGGCACAATCGGTTGCCAAAAGCGCGGCCTGGATTTGCTACACGATGTTTCGCTCCGCCTATGCTGGTGGCGTTATGCAATCAAACGATCAAGTGCATTGCACAAAGCAATAATCTGGATTTTGAAATTTTAAACACTATTTAAGGAGGATGTATTGAATGGAAAAATTAAAAGGTGAAAATGAAAAATTTTGCTCTGACTGTGGAGAGGTAATCAATTTGAAAGCTGAAATTTGTCCCAAATGTGGTGTAAGGCAGATGGCCTCTCCTAAAGCATTGAGCAGTACAGCCCCTAATGGAAAAAGTAAGATTGCAGCCGCCTTATTTGCTTTTTTTCTTGGAGGATTTGGAGCTCATAAATTTTATTTGGGCCAAATCGGACAGGGATTATTATATCTTTTATTCTGTTGGACCTTTATTCCTGCATTCGTAGCTTTCATAGAATTTATTATTTTGCTAACGATGAATGATGAAACCTTCAATCAAAAGTATGGTATGTCTTGATATTATAAAAAATATACCATAACAAACGCTCGAGAGGGACCGGGCGTACTGTGCGGCGTTTTGAACGGTCTGTAGTTCAAGAAAATTTTGATTTTATCGGAGCTTTTTGGGTTTAAACGCCCGGTCCCTGAACTCTGTGTTATACCTTGCACCCAAGAAATGTATATTATTATGATAAAACAATAGGTTAAGATAATTCTTTCTGGTTGCTTATAACATTATTACAGCGAGCAAGAAAGAAACCAACAATACTTGTTTTGCTTGCTTCGCATCAAGTATCACGCCGTATTGTTGACATGATAAAATCTGTTCGCATAAAGGGCGTTATAAGTTCTACAAAACAGGGCGTATGAGTGGTATTCAGCCCAAGCACGCAAAACGATTACGTTTTCAACTTGCTGCCCTTGATACTACAGCAAAAACAATTGACGATATTGATATCCCTGGTTTTAATCTTCATCCTCTCAAGGGAAACAAGCAAGGGTGGTGGTCAATTACAGTAAATGGCAATTGGCGGCTTACTTTTGAATTTTGTGAGAACAATGTTTATATTTTAGATTATGAGGATGATCTCTAATGAATATGTTCAATCCATCACACCCTGGAGAATTCCTTTACAATATTTATTTAGAACCTTACAATATTAGTGGCAGAACTTTAGCAAAGCAATTGGGTGTTGCTTTTTCAACACTCAGTCGTATTCTGCAAGGACGAAGCTGAATTACACCAGAAATGGTTTTACGTTTATCTAAAGCATTAGGACTTTTCTGCTGAAAGTTGGTTACAAATGCAAGATAACTACGATTTATGGGAAGCAAGAAAAAAAGTTAATTTGCAGGGTAAACAACTAGAATTTGCTATTGCTTAATCAAATATTATTTTGCCAAAAAGACATAACACGTCGTTTTACCGGGCGCGTTCCACTCGCCGGTGAGCTCAGCGTTATATTTTTACAATAAGGTTAAAACACAAGATGTTGAGTGAAGTAGTTCATTTATCATCTTTTTTGTTAAACATTTTTTAGAATTCATTCATAATTGTAGTATTCATGAAAATCAAAAATATTACTCGCATGAAATACAAGCCGCCTTATGGCTGGGTTGCCCGTTTTCACTATGATAAAAAAGCATATCAAAAGTTTTTCAATGATTCCAAATATGGAGGAGAAAATCTTGCTTTGCTGGCAGCTGTTTCATGGTTAAAAGATACAAAACAGAAACTTGGTATTCCCGATACTTCCTTATCCATTGTTGGTTCCTCACGGAGTAATACTGGGGTAAGAGGAGTTTCGTTTTCAGAAAAGTCAAACAGATATTTTGCTTCATGGACTGATGCAAAAGGAAAACTCTCTACCGTCAGTTTTTCTGTTAAAAAACACGGAAAGGAAAAAGCATTTAAACTTGCCTGTGCCAAAAGAAAAGAAGGTGAAGAGTTACGACTTAATGGATATGTTGTTCCTGAAAAGAATCAAAACCGATACGGCATATTATACAAAAATCCGATAAAATATAGTCCAGAAGAGTTAATTACCGCTTTACAGGAAAAACACCTTGAGTTAGGACGTGTTCCTACGAGCAGAGATTTCAAGCATGTTCAGCCAAAGTATAATCGTTATGAAACAGCTTTTGGCAGCTGGAATAAAGCTCTTCAAGTAGCTGGTATAATTGATTGATCACATAAAACAATATAATATGGCATGTCGTTTCACGGACTCTGCGTATAAATAAGAAAAAAGAATGAGTAGATCTAAAAGAAAAAATCCATTTTGTGGATATACTACAGCCAAGTCAGAAAAAGCAGATAAACGTATAGCTAATCGAAAAGATCGAAGAATTAACAAAGTAATACTTTCAACTGATCTCGATGATTCAAAACTTAAATCTACTAAAGAAACGAGTAATGTTTGGATGATGGGAAAGGATGGAAAACAAAGGTTTAATCCCAAAAAATATCCCAAAGAAATGAGAAAGTAAAATAAAACGAATATAAGTGTTCTTTGCTATCAATATAATTCGACAAAATAGCCAAAATATTGGTTTAGACCCGGCGAATGATTTGAAATTGGGACCATCATCTTATGAAAGGCAAGGACTCGGCAAAGGTTCTTATTACTGGTATTGCTCTCAGTTCTCATTCAACATTTAGTTACCCATCACACGAAAGAGTTTAAGAGAGTACAAAATTTAATAATAGAAGATTGGTTCTAATATTATATAACAAGTCGTTTTACCGGACTCGTTACTTTCGTCGTCCGAGAGTAAAGCCGGTCTATCCAGTATTTAACCCACAGACCTGCAATGAAGTCTGGAGTGCTGATTTTAAAGGGAAATTCAGAAAGGATAGTCGCAAATATTGTCATCCATTAACAATAGCTGACTCCTACAGCTGTTATCTGTTCACAGCCGCCTCTATGGAAAGTGCTTTGCACCAACAAGACAAAAATTTAAACCTGTTTTCAGGGAATATGGCCATCCTTGTCAAATACATATCGAATTATTGGACAGAAGAATGAAAAATTGTTGCTCATGGCGGTATATGCAGAAGAGGGGGGACCGGTTTGATAGGGACCAAAAGGGAAACATTAGGATATTGTTGAATATTTACTCAGCTTATAATAAATTGTTCTTGGTTTTGTGATTTCTTGAATCGTATAATCGCAACACCTGTTGGCCTTTTTATTGCTGAAAAGGCGAAATTTTATAAAAATCATATGGAGAGGATAGAGACAATGAAAACAATATATTTCTTGATTGCAGGTCTGCTGTCACTGGTGATGGCAGGCGGGAGTGCTGTTGCGGATCAAGCGGCAACGGTTAATGTCAAGAACAATGAAGTCAATATTTCGGGGGCAGGTGGCGTTGTTAAGGTTGGAGAGTCGGGGGTTAATATCCAAAGCCCCGATGGAACAATCGATATAAAAACCCCAGCGGCAGATGCCACTGATGGTTTATCGTCTGGAGCGGAGACAAAACCCTCGGCAGAAGGTGGGTTTACTAATGGAGAACTAACCAATCTCGATTTCAGCAACCAGAACCTTGCCGGCAAGAGTTTTGTGAATGCCGATATCGTCAATTGTAATTTTACTGGCGCTAATCTTACCGGTGCCGATTTTTCCGGGGCGGATATTACCGGCTCAAATTTCAATTATGCCGTATTAGTAAACAGTGCTTTTATCAATGCGACTATTACCAGCTGTAATATATCCTTTGCTAATTTTACCAATGCCGACTTCACCAACGCGGATATTAATAATGTTATCAAAAATGGGGTTATCTTTACTGACGCCAATTTGACAAATGTTGATATGGATGAGTTTGTTGAAGAGCCATATAGCAGGAAGGCGTTTCATAAGTCTCAGGAAATTATAGAGGTGTTGGTGCAGAAAGATTCTCCAGAAGCCAGGATTGATTTGAATGTAAACTTTGATTTTGATTCAGACCAACTCACAGCTTCCGGCAAAAAGCAGGTTGCTGAAATTGCAGCCGCCCTTAGTTCACCATCGCTTCAGACGGACAGATTCTTGCTTGAGGGGCACACCGACAGCGCGGGGAGTGATGCGTATAATCTTGATCTCTCCACACGCAGGGCCTTAACGGTATCGCGTATGTTGCAAAACGAATATGGGGTTCAGGTTGACCTGATAACAAAAGGTTATGGTGAGGCCAGGCCGGTTGCGACAAATCAGACAGAGTCTGGCCGGGCATTAAACCGACGGGTCTCCCTTGTCAGATTAAAATAGGAGTAAAATCTCCAGAAACTGTTTTGGGTGCGTTTTTGGTGTCAACGCTAGCAGTTTTCAAATAAAAGTTTCAGGCGGAAATATTCGTGGCGGGCGTCTGTTGTTTGGTTTACGCCCGCTATGCTTCAAAGGGTGAAAATAATTATTCTGAAATTTTCTTTTAGCTGCAGTATTGCAACTAATTGGCAAAGCAGTCATTACCAGCGTAAAGAAGATGCACGTTTCGGACGTGATGGTTGTTGAACGTCAGATTGCATCGAAAAGGTACAGGATCATACCATCGTTTACACTTTCAGGCATGAATTTCTTTCAATTAAAAGGAGGAGAACATGCCGTGGAGGGAGACAACGATGCTGAAGCAAAAATTGGAGTTCTTCAATGAGTGGCGAGCAGGAAATTTTAGCCTCTCTGATCTTTGTCGGGAATTTGAAATATCCCGTCCAACTGCCTATAATACATCAGACGCTATCAACAGGAGGACGTTGAGGGACTATTGGGAAAGAATAGAAAACCTCTACATCCCAGAAAAACACCTTCTCATCTAGAGAAGGCTGTAATTTCAAATAGAAAGAAACATCTTCGTTGGAGTGCTGATTTTAAAGGAAAATTCAGAATGGGTAAACGATGTATTGACATAGTTGTAACCGATCAAGTGCATTGAACATGCTTTTGCATACAGGGAAAAAATCTGAATGAAAGAAAATATTAAAAACATAATGAACTCAAGGATAAAAGGACTTAATCCACAGGAAAACTTTAGAGTGACATTATGCAATATTTCCCTGCTTGCATCCGGTCTGGTAATGCTATGGGCATTGATATATCGAATATATAATGGCTCTGAAACTGTTTTTATCCTCATCGATATTGGAACTTCTTTCTCTTTTCTGGGAGCTTTTGTCTGGATGCAGATACGGAAAGAATTTAATGGGGTTATCAACTACAGCACATTTATAATTGTGTCTTTTATGGTTTTTTTTATCTATGTAAACAGAAACAATGAATCCGGTTTGTTCTGGAGTTTTATGGTACCTCCCTTTGTTATTTTACTGAATGGCTATAAAAAGGGGTTGGCCTGGATTTTTTTTTACTATCTGGCTATTTTCCTGCCAATGTTTATGAACTATCCGTTATGGCAAAAAGAGGGATGGACCCAGCTTTCCCTGGTGAGATATGTAACAACGTCATTCGGTCTGGTTTTTTTGACCGCAATGGGGCATTACCTGTTTGACTCATTGTATAAGAAGTTGAATTTACTCTCTACAACAGACGTATTGACTTCCATTAACAATCGACGCAGATGTGATGAGGCACTCGATGAGAATCTGGAGTTGCTCAAACGCTTTGGGGGAAATGCAAACGAGAACAATCTGTCATTTTGTATTCTTGATATTGATAATTTTAAGAAAATTAATGATACTCTCGGCCATTCTATTGGCGATGAAGTTTTAATAAAAATGGGTAAAATCCTGCGAAACACTATTCGTGTAACAGATATGGCTGGCAGATGGGGAGGAGAGGAATTCTGTATCATCATGCCGAGAACCAACGCTACTAATGCAATGTCGTTACTTCAAAGAATTCAACGAAATATGAGTGAATGTGATTTTGGTATAGCAGGAGAGGTAACCTGTAGCTTTGGTCTATACAGTACAGACAATAAATTTGTTTCCAAACAAAAAATGATTAATCGGGCTGATTCTGCCTTATATGAGGCAAAAAACAAAGGAAAAAACAGAATATGCGTGTATAAATCAGAAGAGGACAAATAATATTTTCCCAAGCTTATACCGTCTCTAGTTTCTATTCAAAAAAATTTGAAATGATAATCTAAAACTGTCCTTAGTTGTTATAATCAAAATTTGGCCATCTTGATTTTAAATTAAAAGAGTTGCCTGCTAAAGACAAATATTTATTGGTTAACAAGTCGTTCAACCGGACTTCGCTTCACCCGCCGGTAAACTCTGCATTATGCAATATATAAAAGCTATAAATGAAAATTAACATCGGGAATCAAATGATCAAAAAAATCACAAAAACAATATTGCTTTGTTTTATTCTCTTATTTCATATTGGTTTTGCTCAAGCAGATAATTATGTCCATGTTAAGTATGCAAAACCTGTTAGTAAAAATGAAATAGCGATAAAAAAAGAATTAAAAGCTTCTAATACTGTTAATTTAATTGTTTCTTTCATAAACGATAATTTTCAATTACCGGAGAAACTGACATTATTTTTTGGCAGTGCAGATGGGCCCTTATATGATGGGCAACAAAATAAAATCGAAGTACCATTCGAGTTTATCACAGAGATAACAAATCGATTTTCAAAGGAAAAATATGCCGAGAAAACAGGCATAACCCTAGAAGAAGCGAGAGATGATGTATTGATGTATACATTACTCCATGAACTAGCTCATGCATTTATTTCCATGTATGAAATTCCCGTCTTGGGCAAGGAAGAAGATGCCGCCGATGCACTCGCCACTATTCTCCTAATAGAATATTTTGAAGATGGTCAAGAAATTGCTCTAAGTGCAGCCGATTTATTTTCTATAGAAAGTTATAGTAGAGATGGTGAATTGCAAGAAGAAGACTTTTGGGATGAGCACAGCTTGGATGAACAAAGATACTACAGCACATTATGTTATATCTATGGCAGTAATCCTAAACAATATGCTTTTATCGTAAAAGAAGGCTCTTTGTCGAAAGAGAGGGCTGATATGTGTATCGGGGAATATGAAAAAACAGCACAAGATTGGCTTTATTTATTAGAACCTTATATGAATTAGTTCAGATCAGATCGTACATGTTGGTAGCAAAGGAGAAGGGTTCCGGTTTTGATAGTTGTTCGACAAAAAACAAGTCTAATGAAGGGAATCTCTGTTAAATACCAATTGAAATTCTTGACGATGGAAAGCAATATTGGGAAGAAAAGTTTGTAGCTTAAAGGTGATCTGATAATCACAGCTAAAAAATCGGTAACTGTCAGATCGGGTCTGAATCACTCTAAACCAATTATGCCTTGGTTGTCATAAATTTGCCACCCCTGGCTGTTCTTGATCTATATCCGTCAAGTGCTCGATTGTTGGTTTTGAGTGAAACCATTTGGTGTTGTAACAACGCCTTAACATTTTCAGCTTTTCCCAAAAGGGCTTGGTTATTCTTGTGAAGTTCTTCCAGAATCTGGTGACGACGTTGAAGTAATGCCGCCAGCTTTGGCGTGATATTTTTTATGGATGCCAGTTTTGTTGCTAGTATTGAGTCGTAGTTTGACGCTGTCTTTGAGAGTCGTGTAATGATATCCATTTCTTCAAAACGGCTGGCAGGGTGATTCTTTTCCAATTGTTGTTTGAGCTGTTGCTGAGTGTTTTGCATGGAAAGATACACCCCGACAACTTTTTCAAGCAGCTGTTCACATTCCCCGACCAAATTGTTTATCAAGCTGTGTTCTACCATAGCAGCATCTCTTTTTATTAACCGGCAACAGTAAGTCGCTGAGACATCTGATCGCCTTTCTGTCTCTGTATTTCTGCCTGAGCAGCTTGCTGCTGCTTGTTAATATCAATAGCCTCGCTCCATGTATCGCGTAAATCCAGCAACAAGGTTTCCACGGTATGTAACGGTTCCTGTGAGTTCTCTTTTCTTGCCTTGGTTAATTCCTGGAGGATAAAGTTATATAGTGCATCCAGGTCAGTGGCGATTTTACCGCCAATTTGATGGTCAAGAGAATTTGACAGCTCGGTGACAATGGCAAACACCTTGGAAATTCGACTGAGTCTGAAAACCTGGTCATTTTCTTCCCCGGCTTTGATTGCCTGTCTGCAAAAACGTATAGCTCCATCGTAGAGCATGAGCAAAATCTGTTCTCTGGATGCTGTCAAAATTTGATTTTGCTGATAGTTGTTCATGTAAAGGGTCATGATTTTTTAACTCCATTCATGGCATTTAACTGTTGAGTGAGAAAATCACCTTGGGCGTTAAGACTGCTGACGAGCTGCTCCATGGCATTAAATTGATTCCGAAGGGTGGTTTCCCGCTTGGCCAGCCGTAATTTTATCTGATCTATTTGGCTGTCAAACTTGCCAATTGCATTTTGGTAGGCATTTTTTTGGGTGGCATACATACCCTTTGTCCCGCTGGTCATATCAAGCAGCAGCGAGTTGAATTTCTTCATTGCTCCAGGTTGAAGATCATCACCCGATAAGAGGTAGACCATATCGTCATAATTCTTTTCGAGGGCAGCATCAATCTTGGTATTATTTTGAGTCAAGGTACCATTTTTGTTGGTGACTATGCCTATTTCGGAAAGTATCCCAAACTTGCCACTGTTATTTACGACATCAGAAAGTGCGGACTGCAGTTGTCTTTTTATGTTATACACGGTGGAATCACCCCGAAGCAGGGGAGATAAAACCGCTTCTTCTCTATCATCATCACCGGTTTTCACTATTTGCGAAGAACCACCAAATTCCTCGTAACCATCGTTAATCCATTCTACTATCCCGTTATAGGCGGTGACAAAGGCAGTAAGTTTTTCTTTCAGGCTTTCGGTGTCGGCTGATATGGTCATGGTTGTGGTTTGATACTGGGGGGGATCTGCCCATTCCCAGGATGGAACTCCAGCTTCTTCAGTTCCGGCATAGGACATCGAACTTACCGCATCCAGGTCAATGCTCACGCCGTTGATAGCGGAAGAAATGGTGTTGGAATCACTTACCACCTTTATTCCATCAATAAAGGCAACAGCCTGCTGGGCTTCAGTCACATTGGTTGGATTGAGTTGTATTTCAGTTGAATCCTCGGCAACCAGTGTGCTGTCCACAGTAAATGAGGTACTACTGTCTTTTCCTGTGAAAACAAGATGATAGTTATCGGCGGTGCTGCCGTCATTGATGATTGATGCACTTACCCCGGTATCTCCTGAAACAGCATTGATTGCTTCCAGGATTCCTGACAGGGAGTTGTTGCTTTCATCCACAACTATCTCGGTACCATTAACATTTAGGGTGCCGGTTCCCAAAACGGACTCGGTCATCGAAGAAAAACCGTTGGTGGTGGTCTTTTGCTGCTGGGCAAGCTGGGCAACCGCAATCGAGTAGGTGCCGAGTGCACTGCCGTTGGTCGTGGCGGTGATATTGCCTTCATTGCTGAGAGAAACACTGCTTTTTCGTATCTGACTGGTTAAGGACATATCCCCAACCGCCGATTTCAAGTCGGCAAGTTTTTCACTGAACTGCTTAAAGGCTTTTAATCTTTCTGCTTCAGCCTCTTTCTGCTTTTCTATCCTGTCCAGTGGGGCACGTTCCAATGCCATTATTTCCTTGACGATGGAATCCGTGTCCAGACCAGTTGCCAGACCACTAAATGTAATACCCATGTTGTTTCCTCAATTGCAGCTTTAGGAAGTGTTTCCCTAGCCCTGTGTATCGACCATATTTCCAGTGAGTTCGGCAAAGGTTGCCTTGAAGCTCAACAGTTCTTCTGCTGGAATCTGGCGTATGACTTCCTGTGTTTCATTGTCAAAAATTTTAACAACCAAATCGGATATCTGGTCATCCTTTTCAAAGCGGACACTGTATAAACCATTGTCTGTGATAGCCTTTATCTGATCAATCAGCTCTTCTGACTGTACCTTTTGAGGACCATCGCTTGTCTGTGAATTGGCATCGCTGCTGACAGCATCCTTGTTATTACGTTGTTCGTCTATCTGTTCAGCAGGTTTTGGCTGTTGCTGAACCATACTTCCCGGGCTACCTATAGTATCGACATTCATAACGGTCTCCTTAACGAAAAAAAATGCCTAATCCAGGGTTGGTAAGAAACCAACCCCGGAAAAAGCATGCTGCAAAACATTAGCCAAGCAGTGACAGAGCTAACTGTGGAGCCTGGTTAGCCTGGGCCAGGATGGAAACACCAGCCTGCTGCAGGATGTTTTGTTTGGTCATGTTTGAGGTCTCCTGAGCGATATCCGCGTCAAGGATACGGCTGCGAGCTGCAGAAAGATTCTCGGAAACATTGGACAGGTTGGCAATCGTTGATTCAAAACGATTTTGCACCGCACCAAGGTCACCACGCATGTTGTCAATCTGCATCAGGGCACCATCGATAGTCTCGATGGCATCTCCAGCACCTTGAACAGAGGTAATATCAATCTGGTTGACTGATTGCAGAGAACTGACATTGGCACCGTCTGCAACAGAGTTGAACAAAGAACCCGCTGTGTTGGCGATACTGCTGGTGATATTGAAGCCACCAGAGCTGTTATAGGTTACCTCTCCACCAACGATAGTGGAATCAAGCTGATCTGCCTCAGCCACTGTACCACCGTCTGACAGAGTGGTACCGGCACCTTGAGAACCGCTGATCTTCACGGATTGAACAACTTCTGTGCCTGTTCCTCCGGTATCTGTGACCGCACCGCTATGCTCAAAGTTGGCAATCTTGATATCATAGCCATCGCTTTGCTCGAGGACAACGCTCTGCTTGTCAGCACTCAGGGCAGCAGTAATACCTGTATTTCCTGTTTGCTGATTAACAGCGGTAACCAAGTTGGACAGATCGTTCTTGAGAACCGTGGCACTGATGTTTACAGCTTCGTTGTTTGTTCCTTGCAGACTGAAGGAAACAGAACCGTTAGCGGAGAGATCGCTCAGAGTTGCAACTGTGTTTGCCTGAGCAGAAACGCCTGTATCTGCGGTGACAGTGTTGACTTTTTCTGCAACAACAGCAGCCGTATCTCCGGCATCGATATCCACTTGAGCAGCCCCTTGTGCACCAACAACGGTCAAGGTTTGGGCGGCAACCTTATTTTGACCGGAACTGTCTTTATTACCGACGCCTCCAAGCCCTTGCTCTCCTGCAGCAACTCCAAGGGATCCATTGGATGCGGTAATACCTGTGATGTCAGCACCACCGGTGAAAACATACTTGGCACTTGCCCGTTGATCGAGTGTATTGTCTGCAACACCAGTACCACTACCCCCTGCGGCAATGGTTTGTGAGCCAGATACCGAGTCTGCTGTATAGGAGATATCACCGGTTACGGCACTAGAACCACCGCTTCCATCAGTCCAGGTAACCTGGTTGATATTCAAATTACCACCATCAGTCCGGTTGTAGGTCAAGGTCTTGGCTGTAGCATCGAGTGTCCAGGTACCGTCGGCATGAACAGTACTACCACTATGTTCACTAAGCACATTACCGCTGGCAACATCTATGGTGAAACTGTCACCACCGTCCATTTCGATTTGTACGGTGCCTGTATTGGCTCCAGCATTAGCCAGTGCATTCAAATCGAATGTAACCTCGGCACTGTAGGTGCCAGTAACGGTACCGCCTGTTGCAGCTTGCAGGTTAGTGGCAAAGGCTGCTGCATCTGCTCCAGCTGCAACGGTCTGATCTCCCGAAGATGTTGATACAGTGAAATTACCTGTCGCGGTATGGTTTGTAGTAGCCGCCAATTCAGAAAAAGTGGCGCTTTCAATACCGAAATCGTTGTTGGTGGTAAGGCTGTTGTTACCAAGTGCGGTGGTCTCCGCTGAAGCAACACCAAAGGAGATGGTCTCGCCAGAGTTGGCACCGACCTGGAACTGGGCGGAACTCAAGGTGCCGTCAAGCAGCTTCTTACCGTTGAATTGAGTGGTTTCTGCGATACGATCAAGCTCCTGTTTGAGCTGGTTAACCTCAGCCTGGAGAGACTGGCGATCGGATGCAGAGTTTGTATCGTTTGCAGACTGAACAGCCAGCTCACGCATACGTTGAAGAATGTTGGTAGATTCCTGCAGCGCACCTTCAGCGGTTTGCGCAAGAGAAATACCATCGTTAGCATTACGAACTGCCTGATTCAGACCCTTGATTTGCGAGGTCATACGGTCAGAAATAGCCAGTCCGGCCGCATCATCCTTGGCGGAGTTGATCCTCAAACCAGAGGACAGACGCTGCATGGATGTTGCGAGATTGTTTTGAGTTGAACCCAGATTACGCTGGGCGTTAAGAGACATTACATTTGTGTTAATAGAAAGTCCCATTATATTCCTCCTTGAATATTGCTATATGGGTTAAAATATGGGCATCCTTGCCCGGTTCCAGATAAATAAAAATTTTTACTACAGTGTTTCTTTACTGACACACCTCCTTTGCTATTATTTTATTCTTAAACTTCATTGTCGGTTATTTTGGGAAAAATGTTTAGAAAAAAATATTTTTTCCAATTTTTTCCCTGACTCCTTTCTCGACCGTTGGTGAGGGAAACTTTAGAAAAAATTTTAAAATTATTTTTTGAAGTAATATCAGGTGGATATTGTTTCTGAAAAGAGCAGGGGCAAAAAAAACGAACTCTTGAAAATTGGGAGCCGGTCGAAACCGGCACCAATTTTCAGATTAAGGACAAAACATTAGCCAAGCAATGACAGGGCAAGCTGTGGAGCCTGGTTTGCCTGGGACAGGATGGAAAC
>PDWI01007286.1_pt1 | contig 13510 bp, 17 predicted proteins | sample 1430891 | NCBI WGS metagenome assembly PDWI01 (sample SAMN01162508, study PRJNA174530) | Oral metagenome, whole genome shotgun sequencing project. | biome: Marine environment; feature: Marine mammal; material: Swab sample of the gingival sulcus; isolation source: swab sample of gingival sulcus...
CTACAAACTTTTACAAAGTCTAGATTCCTACGTCGCTATGCTCCTCTGAATGACAGACTTTGTGAGTTTGTATAGTGTTTCAAGGCGTGGAATCTTAACAATTTTAATGTCTTATAAGATTTTCATAAGCTCTGAATGACAATGTGCAGTTTTAACTGATATTAGTATTACATTCTACTAATACGGTTTATTGATGTAGTCATCAATCTTTGAAAGCCTTATCTCCTCATCAAATACACCAACTGACCGAAGGTACCTAAGTGTCTTTGTTGACATCGAATGTAGGATGACCTTTTCCATACTGTGTACATTAATCTCTATCAGCCTATTCTTTAACTTAGAAGATGTTGCCCTTACAAAATAAGCCTCATACTCATCAATATTCAGTAGTTTCAAGAACTTATAAATAACATCTTCTTTTAATTCATAATACTCCTCTGCAAAAGCTATATAGTTCCTGTACTCACTGCTATTCTTTCTTTCCTTTTTGGCAGCCATCATAGCAGCTTTTGCCTTTACATTAAAATACTGATAAAAATATAGAGCCTCTTCTCTGTCACTTATGACGCTAGGCTCTATATGAGTGGTATCTTCAAATAGACCATCCGTTAAAGAGAGAAATTCAGCCTTGTCAATCTCTCCTTTTTCCAGTCTTTTGATTAGTTCCAATCTCTTTTCTATATAGTTTTTAAATATCCTATTATCCTTCATTAGTCCTCTATTCTATGAAGTTTAAAATCTACATAATCTGCTGAAATCATAGTATACGTTACGCCATCAACCTCACCAGTAGTAACCAGCTCATGATGGGAGTGCACATGACCAAAGTAAACCCTTTTAATTCCATGCTCTTCAATGATTTCATTTAATCTAGTCTTTCTGCCACCAACGGTAAACGGTGGATAGTGAAGAATACATATTTTCTCCAAATGACTGTGTTCTTCACGCACTGATTTAATCGAATTTTCGAGTCTAAGACACTCTCTAAAGAAAATCGTATTATCTTTTGACGTATCGCTTTCATCAGGATTATAATCCCAACCTCTTGTGCCCACAATGACCTTATTGCCAATGACATAAGAGTTGTTGTAAATAAACCTTGCCTCTGGAAACGTCATCATCATCTTCCTAAGCGTGCTCCACCAGTAGTCATGATTGCCCTTTAGAAAGTACTTGGTTCCTGCCATGCTATCTATAAAGTCCATATCTGCCTTGAATTCTTCTAAATTCATTGCCCAGGAACTATCACCAGCAAGTATTACTGAATCCCCTTCACATACTTTTTCATCCCAGTCAGACTTTATTTTATCATAGTGCCTATACCACTTTTCGCCAAATACTTCCATTGGTTTATCTGTTGAAAATGAAAGGTGCAAGTCACCTATTACAAATATTGCCATAAACCTCTATCACTTTGTCCTTTTCTTTTCATCTTTATAAGAGTACATCTCATCTAATAAGTCATCTAGGGCTGCTATATCATTAGCCTTTGATAAATCTTCCAACCTGTACCGAAACTCTGTCGCTTTCTCACCATCACCATTTAATACAAAATGGTTTAATAACTTTGAAATTTCTTGAACAATCTTTGACTTATCTTCAAACATAAGCTGTGCTGAAACAACTTCATCCCTTATGCCAAGCATACTCATATCTAATTCATGAGCTATTCGAGCAGTATCTTTTAGTTTATCCTTTATCTCTACAGGTATCTTTCCACTGTACTTGTAGTTTATCGAATGTTCTATTGTAGCCCAAAAATTCATAGCCAGCGTTCTAACCTGAATTTCAGCTAGGACATATTTTGTACCCTTTGTCGTCTCAACAGGGTATCTTACTATAACATGGTAGCTCTTATAGCCAGATGGCTTTATGTGTTTCACATAATCCTTTTCATAGACAACAACTAAATCCTTGCCATCACGCTGCCTAATAAGGTCTACCACTGTATATATATCATCTACAAACTGACACATAATTCTTATGCCAGCTATATCCTCTATCATCTCTCCTATCATATCTTGAGATATATTTCTTCTATTGGACTTATCTATGATAGAAGATACTTTTTTTACCCTTCCAGTAACAAACTCTATTGGAGAATACTCACCAAGCTCTACAAACTCTTTTCTTACTGATTTGAACTTGACTTTTAGTTCCTCTACAGCTTTTACATAGGGCACTAAATACTCTTTCCAATTTATATGCTTATCCATGTCTTCTTCCCCCTAAAGTGTGGATAAAATAGTAACAAGAAATAATATAGATATAAGGGATAAGGAAGAAAGGACTACAAAAATCAGATTGACACTCTTTCTGCCCACATAGTGATTTCTATCAAGAGCTAAGCCCACAATTGATACTAAAAGAAGTGCTGCAGATACCCAAATATTTAGACTGAGCATACCTGGATCCCATGTTTCAGTAATGGACTTTCCAAACATAGGTGCCCAGCTCTGCTTTGGACTAGCAAGCACAAAAAGCGCAAGTACAGCTATAAAGAGCAAAAAGTCAAGGATAACTAACAATCTTAACTTTGCATCAAAAACACTATCAATTCTATACTGACTCAGTAATTTTTCATCAATATGGGCGCTGATATGCTCTGAAAAAGTCATGCCTTCCCTTCTTCTCTTTCTAATTTCAATTGCTTGAAGGTTGTTTATCTGCTTGACCATATCCCCTTGAACTTCTTTCTCTACATTTAAGAATTGAAACCTCACTTGAAACTTATTTCCAGACTGAAGGTCATTTCGATAAACGCACTCCAAAACTTTTCCAACTACTAAAATTGGTTCTTCTTGAATTAAATTCATATAGACAACATACTCAGAATCTTTAATGAGCTCTACTGGTGATAGCGCCTGCATACCACCAGCAGATATATCCCTAGTAAGAACTTCAATAGAGAGTTCTTCATCTAATGGCTCAATAAGTATAGGCTTGATGATATTGAGTCTAAAAAAGTCTCTTCTCTGCACTCTCTTGACATCTGATATCCTCTTGACGATCATCATACTGATATTATCATAAGTGACAACATCAAGAACCTCTACCCTAACTTCATAAACATTGTATTTACCATTATAAGTGTCAAGACCTACATAGTTCATTTTAAGTAGTTCACCCGTTTTTATAGATACAATTTTACCCTTGGTTATAGGCATGTAAAGAAGAACAGTATCCTCAGATTCCTGTTTTTCAACCATAGTCCTATATCTATTTTGAAAACCTATAGAAGAACCAAGTCTAATAATTTCAATTGGATCACCAGTAGTAAAATTAAAATCCATCTAAACTTCCTTTCACACTTATCTACACTTCATTATTTATATGTTCTACTATCGTTGACATAAAATCCAAACTCTAATTTGGAAATACCATCCATTTCAGATATGATTCTATCAACTCTAATATCAACATCCTTTACCGATACATTAAGTCCCTTTTTCTTTAAAAATTTCATAATATTTATTAGTCTTATTGGGTACTTACAAGGATTTTTAAAATATGGATGCTTTGAAATAAGCTCTCTTATTTCATCATCACTCATTAACTTTTGTCTTTCTTTTTCAATCTTGACATTGTTAATGTACTCTTTAATAAGGGCGTTAGATAGTTCTGGTTCATCAAGCATATCACTTATCGTGGCTATGACGCTATCAATATCTAAATCGCCCTGACGTATCGGAACGGTGTCAGAAATATTCATTTTTCTCCCCTTTTTATTAAATTAAAGTTCTACCTTTATTCCATCTTTCCATAAATCTTCTAGTGAATAGAGTTCTCTCTTTTCTCTAGTGAAGATATGTACAATAATATCCATGTAGTCCAGTATTACCCAGTCTGAATTTCTAAGTCCTTCAGCATGATGAAGTTCAGCTTCATCTGGTGCAATCCCCTCTTCAATGTAATCTGCAAGTGAAGAAGCGTGCTTTGGATTTGTACCAGACGCTATTACAAAATAATCTGCAAGTGAGCTAACCTCTTTTAGGTCAAGTACAACTACATCTTCTGCTTTTTTGTCAGCAAGTATATTCGCCATTTTTTTTGCTACATCAACTATTTCCATACTTCCTCCAAATTATGATTTTCTATGTAATCATTTACCACATCTATTGCGCTTGGATGTATTACTACATTGTGCTGAAGTAAATACACCAAGTGATCCTTGTATATTTCGAAAAAAGCCTGATCAATATCTTTAAAAGCCAAGTCTTCAAAAGGCTGCCTTTTATCGTAGGACCTACCTCTTTCAATTTTATCGGCTATATAAATTATTTTTTCAAGTAGTGTCATGCCAATTCTGCCAAAAGTGTGATTTTTTATTGCCAGATAAATCTCTTCATCCTCTAGACCATACTCATCTCGTAGAAATTCAGCACCAATAAGTCCATGAGATACATTGGGTTTATCAAGTTTTATCTTGTCTGTTATACCAAGTTCTATGAGTTTTGCTCTAGCTTCTTCATCAGATACATGCTTTTTAACATCGTGAAAAATAGCAGCAATTTCAGTTTTTTCTATGTCTGCACCATATCTCTCTGCCAGTTCTACAGCCATATCTCGAACTCTTAGACTGTGCTCAAACCTTGATTTTTTGAGATTTTTTTCTAGGTAGTCATAAGCTCCCTCATAATCAAATGTCTTATTCATATAAGTGATTTTCTCCTATTATGTCAATGACGGAGTCAGGAGTCATATACTTTATAGACCTACCAAGCGATACAAAATCCCTAATCATTGTTGAGGACAGCTCATAGAGTGGTGCACTAACTAAGACCATATCCGCATCATAGTCTCTTATATACCTATTGATATCACTTCTAAGTCCATCTACACTGACTCCACTTCGTGGAACAACAATGAACTTGGCAATATCAAGTAGTTCTCTAAACTTATGCCACTTCTCTATACTATCAGCTGAATCTGCTCCTATGATGAAGTAAATATCATCTTCACTGAACTTTTCCTTTAATATTTTTGCTGTCTCCACCGTATATGAACGCCCCTGTTTCTTAATCTCAATATCAGATACTTTAAAATACTCATTATCATGTACTGCACATTCTGTCATTTTATATCGAAGTTCTTTGTCTGTTATAAGTTTTGTATCTTTATGTGGGGTGTCACCAGCAGGCATAAAGACAATATAATCTAGATGACACTCTTCTCTTACATACTCTGCTATATAGAGATGACCATAGTGTATGGGGTCAAAGGTGCCACCCATTATCCCTATTTTCATTTTTTTACCTTTGGCAGTTCAATCACTGGTTCTTTTTCATTTCTCTTGTATACAGTGAGTTTTCTACCTATCGACTGGACAAACTCACACTTTGCTCTCTCTAATATCTTATCCATGACTTCATCCACTTCCTCTGGACAGCTCTCAAGCACTGAAATCTTGATGAGTTCTCTCTTCTTAATAGTCTCAGATATCTGACTAATAAGACTTGGTGTTACACCCTCTTTGCCCACCTGTATCACAGGTTTCATGCCATGAGAGAGTTTCTTTAAATACGATCGTTGTTTACCGTTCAATATATTCCTCCATTAGTCGTAAAACTCAAATTCATAATCTTTTATTCGGACAATATCTCCTTCTGATATGCCCATTTCTTTTAATCGATCAAATATGCCTTTTCTCCTAAGTACCGCTTCAAAATTCCTTATACTATCATAGTCATCAAAGTTGGTAGAATACATCAGCCTGTATGCACCTTCACCTGATAACTCATAGGCATCATCAATATACTCTATGTTTATCTCATGTGAAGTGTTAACATAGTCATCTTCTACAAATTCAAAGTCCTCAATTAGCTTTTCTTTTGGAATTTCCTTTAATAGCTCTGTCACATACTTCATTGCCTCTGTGAGTCCTTTATTGTTATATGCAGACACTTCAAAGCACTTTAAACCAAGTCCATCAATGTACTCTTTAAATGCCTCTACTGTCTCTCTGTCATATACCATGTCTATCTTGTTGGCTATGACGACAGTGGGTCTACTTGCCAATGTACTATTGTACTCATTTAATTCACTGTAAATTTTCTTGTAGTCTTCAATAGGGTCTCTTCCCTCACTCATTGATACATCAACAACATGAAGTAGAAGCCTCGTCCTCTCGACATGTCTTAAAAAGTCGTGACCCAGACCAACACCTTGGCTTGCTCCCTCAATAAGTCCAGGAATATCAGCCATGATAAATGACTCACCCCTTATGACTTCTACAACGCCAAGGTTTGGTTTCAATGTCGTAAAGTGATAGTTTGCAATCTTTGGCTTTGCCTTTGTCAGCATTGATAAAATTGTCGATTTACCAACATTTGGAAATCCTACTAGTCCAACATCAGCAATGGATTTTAACTCTAAGATCAGCTCTCTTTCTCTGCCCTTAAAACCTGCCTTTGCAAAAGTTGGTGCTCTTCGGATGGAACTCTTGAACTCTGTATTTCCCTTTCCACCATTACCACCCTTTGCTGCTACAAATTCAGCACCTTCTTCTGATAAGTCACAGAGCGCTTTTCCTGATGCCTTATCAAGGATGATAGTACCAATAGGCACCTTGATGTAAAGGTCTTTTCCATCATTGCCAAATCTCTTATTTTTGCCACCATCAGTACCATTTTCAGCATGGAACTTTTTAGAATACCTGAAGTCCATCAGTGTTCTCATGCCAGGGTCAGCTCGAAAGATGACATCGCCACCTCTTCCTCCATTTCCCCCATCAGGACCACCTGCAGGCACGTATTTTTCTCGTCGAAACGAGACCATTCCATTTCCACCATCACCAGACTTTATAAATATTTCAGCTCTATCTACAAACATAGCTTAACTTTCCTTTATCTCTAGTTCTTCAGCAAATTCCGCAAAGTAGTCAAACCCTTCGCCTTTTAATCTTGAAAGCTGCTTTCCAAACTTCTTTTTCTTTAACTTTATACTCACCATATCATAGGTGTTTCTAAGTTCATCTGCCTTCCTTAAAACAACTGACAGGTCATCATCTGCTGAATAAAATAACGCGATATTAGTATCTCTTACCTCTACGATATTCATCTCTTCGACTATACCCAGCAGTCTCTCGTAGCCAATAGAAAAACCACAGGCTGGGGCGCTTACACCTGATAGGTGTTCTATCATATTGTCATATCTTCCACCACCACCAATAGCACCAGAAGATGACTCATGGTAGAGTTCAAAAATAGTACCTGTATAGTAACCCATGCCCCTTACAAGACTTGGGTCAAATTCCAATTTCAAATCATCATAAGTTGACGATAGCACAGAGATGATGCAGTTTAAGTTATCATAACTCTCTTTGTCCAAACTCTCTACAGCAGAAAGTCCTTGTTTTTCAATATCAGATAACCTTTCTATCACCTTATCAATATTTTCCTTCACAAAGCCTTTTGACTCAAGCTCAGCTACTACACCCTCTACACCAATTTTGTCAAACTTATCTAAACTTATGGCAACACTAATGAAATCATCTTCTGAAAAACCAGAACTCATAATAAGGGCTTTTAAAAGCCTTCTATCATTTAACTTAATGACCTGTCCCTTTAGTCCTATTCTATTAAGTGTTCTGTAAATAGTACTGATAAGTTCTACCTCAGCAATGTAAGTCTCCTCTCCAATGATGTCAACATCACACTGCATAAACGACCTAAACCTTCCCTTACCTGGTCTTTCCGCTCGGAATACATAACCCGTTTGAAGCGCTCTAAATACTGTTGGCAGCTCATTTTTATTGTTGGCATAATACCTTGATAGTGGTAAAGTAAGGTCAAACCTCAGACCTAAATCAGCTAAATCGTCTTCTTTTGAATTCTCAGTTGGTCTGAATTTATCACCACGCTTTAAAATCTTGTAGATGAGCTTGGTATTCTCACCAGAATTACTCTTTGTGAGGTTTTCTAAGTTTTCTATCATGGAAGTTTCAATTTCAAGAAAGCCAGACTTTTTATATTCATCAAGGATAATATCTAGAACTTTTCTTCTCCTCTGCTTTTCCTTTGGAAGAAAATCTCTCATTCCCTTTGGTGGTAATAATCTCATTATTTTTCCTTTCTTACGTATTCTCTTGCGTAAGCATCTATCTCCCCAGCACCCATAGCTATGACAATATTATCATCTACAAGTTCTTCTCTGATATACTTTTCTATGTTCTCAGCAGAGCCAATATAGCTCACACTGACATCAGAGTGTTTTTTAATTTCATGTACTAAATCATCAGAAGATATATTGTAAATATCATCTTCTCGAATAGGGTCAATATCAACGATATAGACTTCATCAGCTCCTTCAAAAGAAGTTGACCACTCGCTTAACAGCTCTTTTGTCCTAGTATACGTATGTGGTTGAAATATCACGACAAGTCTATTCTCATGTACTCCTCTGGCTGCTTTAATCGTTGCTTCAATCTCAGTTGGGTGATGTGCATAATCAGAAATCAACAGTGCATCACCTTTTGTATATAACTTTTCAAATCGTCTCAGTGCATTATGATAATCTACTAGACCATGCTTTATCAACTCAAAGTCTATGCCATTTACCAAACAGCAGGCAAGAGCACCCAGTGAGTTGTAGACATTTTGATTGCCAAAGACCGAGAGTTTAAACTCACCCAGATTCTCACCATCAACATAGAAATCATAACTCTGAGTCTTGTCTGAATTAAGCCTAATGTTCTTTGCCATAAAGTTTGACTCATTTTCTATACCATAGGTATAAGCACTTTTGTACTTTGACTTAAACTTTAAAAGATGTTCATCATCATTGTTAATGATTAGTTTTCCATCACCAGCGACCTTATCAGCAAACTTTTCAAAAGTAGACACCACATGGTTTATATCCGTATAGTAGTCAACGTGGTCATAGTCAATATTGTTAATCAGTATTGTATTTGGCTCAAAGTCCAAGAAATTTGCCTGATACTCACAAGCTTCAAGAACTAAATATTCTGAATTATCCAACCTATGAGCTGATGAAAACATTGGTACTGTGGCACCAATCAAAAAGTCAGGTTTTAGACCTGCAGACTCAAGTAGTGCTGTCGTCATACCAGAAGTCGTCGTCTTGCCATGAGTTCCAGATATGGCTATATTGTACTTATGCTCTTCTAAAAAGAAATTAAGCATCTGCGTCCGTCTGAGAATATTGATACCATTGTCCATTGCATATTTAAATTCAGGATTCCCAGCTTCAATTGCGCCTGTATAAACAAGAACATCTGGGCTATCTACATTCCTAGCATCATGATTATAATGAATATCTGCACCCTTTGCTTGAAGTTTTTCTGTTTTTTCTGATTTTTTCTTATCAGAACCACTAACAGCAATCCCTCTATCTAAAAGAGCATCTGCTATAGCACTCATCGATATTCCACCAACACCGATGAAGTGAGCCTTTTTTATTTCATTTAAATTCAAGTGCTACCTCCTATAACACGTCAAACAAGACACCATTGTAATAATATAACTTAGATAACCTAAGTCCCAAATTAGTATATAATTCGTAGTTTATCTCATTCATTCCCTTAGCAAGTGCCTCAATCGACTGAAATTTTTTCTTACTTGTTCCAAAAAACGTGACGACATCACCCACTTTGTAAGAGGAGTCATCCTTTAGACTTATCATCATCTGATCCATACATAAATTGCCAACTATTTGATGCTCTTCATCATTGACTAGCACCCTATAATCATCAGACATCTTTCTTCTAAGTCCATCTGCATAACCAAGTGGCAGTGTTGCAATATACTCATCTGTAGTTAACTTATACAGAGAGTCATAGCCAACACCTTCCCCACTGTTTAGCTTTTTCACTCTGGCTATTACAGTCTTTAAGCTCATAGACTCCAAAAGGTCAAAGTCGTTAAATTCTTCTAATTCAGATGGATTAGAGCCATATAGCATAATACCAGGTCGAACCATGTCAAAGTGATATTCTTTAAACCTCATAATAGCTGCTGAATTTGCAGCGTGAACCATTGGGAGTTTTATTCCTCTAGCCTTTAACTTTTCAAGAACGTTGATAAAGCGATCACCTTGAAGCTTTGTAAGGCTTCTATCTGCTTGACCAGCATTGGCAAAATGCGTAAAGATACCAGTAACTTCTGTATTTTCTAGCGAAAAAATCTTTATGAGTTCTTCAAATTCTTCCTCATTGTCTAAAAAGCCCATCCTACCCATACCAGTATCAACCTTAATGTGGACTTTTGATTTTTTGTTCATCTCCCTTGCTACTCTGTCAAATGCTAGAGCATTGTTATAATCTGATACCATGTGAGTAATATTTGAATTGATGACATCAAAGGCAAATGTGCTATCAGTATAGCCTAGTATCAGTATTGGAATCCTATGAAACACTTCTCTAATTTTAAGAGCTTCTTTCAGTGTAGCTACCCCAAGCATATCTGCCCCAGCAGAAATCACCGTTCTAGCAACTTCTAATGAACCATGTCCATAGGCATTTGCCTTAACTATTGGCATGATTTTGACATCTTTTCCCACAGTCTGTCTTACCACATTAAAATTGTGTTCTATTCTATCTAAATATATTTCTATCCAAGCAGAACGCTTAATCATAGAACTGTCCTTTCTAATATACAAATTGCAGTAGCATATCTATCTGTATGAGATATCGACACTGAAATAGCATCAATCTTTTCCCTTAATAGGATGTCTTTTGCTCTTCCCACAGCTTTTACATAGGGCTTTCCTAGTTCATCACGGAGAACGACAACATCTACAAAGTTAAATCCTCTTATTCCCGTGCCAAGTGCTTTGGAAAACGCTTCTTTTACTGCAAAATTTCCAGCAAAAATCTCAGCTGTCCTAACAGCTGATTTGTTATCATAGGCATATTCTTGTTCTTCTACAGAAAAACACTTGTCAACAAATGCTTTTTTTTCTGTAAGTTTAGCCATTCGAGGTATTTCTACCAAATCAATCCCTGTACCGTAAATCATAGTTCTCCTAATTGATTATTATACATCAAAAATACTGATTTTTCAAGGAGTATTGCTAGAGTGAGGTTGGTGGTTCTTCCAAAGAAATCCTACCAATGACGCCATTTCTAAACTCATCTAATATCAGCCTTATCGTTCTCTCATAATCAGGTGTTCCACCTTTTCTGATAAGACCCCTTCTCCTTGAAATATCATCCATATAGTCAACAGCTGTTTTAGATTCCAACAGTTCAATATCATAACGCTCCACAAGAAGCTCAGGATAATCTGCTACTAGTCTTTTTATAAGATAGATGCAGACATCATCAAGAGGAAGGACTTCATCCTTTATTGCACCTGTTGCAGCTAAATTCATAGCAAGCGTTTCATCCTCAAAATCATGCCACAATACACCAGGTGTATCCAGCAATTCAAGGTCTTCTGACAATCTTATCCACTGTTTGCCCTTCGTCACGCCAGGTTTATTGCCTGTCTTTGCAGAGCGCTTTCCAGAAAGCCTATTGATGAGCGTGCTCTTACCAACATTTGGTATACCTACAATCATCAGCCTCAGCCTTCTATTGATTCTGTTTTTAGAAACCATTTTTTCTAAGACCTCAGAAGAGGCGTTTCTCACTTCTGATAAGAGAGCTTTAATATTTTGACCTGTTTTAGAATTTATCTTCACATAGGAAATCCCAAGTTCTGTATAATACTTCTCCCACTTAGCTAGATTTTTAGGGTCCGCTAAATCAGCCTTGTTTATGGCAATGACAATAGGTTTTTTATCGATGATATCTCTTAGCATTGGATTGCTAGTCGCAAAAGGTGCTCTTGCATCAATGAGTTCAACCACACAATCTACCAGTTTAAGATTTGCCTTTATCAGGTCAAAGGTCTTTTTCATATGACCCGGAAACCAGTTAATTTTCATTTTTTACCTCCAAAAATAAAACTGGTTAAGCTCTCACCTAACCAGTTTCAAATTAACGAATTCTCTCTTTTACTTTAGCAGCTTTACCCACTCTGTCTCTTAGGTAGTTAAGTCTAGCTCTTCTAACTTTACCTCTCCTAGTAACTTCGATTTTTTCTAGTTTAGGTGAGTGAATTGGAAGAGTCTTTTCAACACCAAATCCTGAAGAAATTTTTCTAACAGTGATGCTTTCACTTACTCCACCACCTTGACGTTTCATAACTGTTCCCTCAAAAATCTGGATTCTCTCTCTTTTTCCCTCTTTGATTCTGATGTGAAGTTTTACAGTATCTCCTACTCTAAAATCAGAAATCTCAGGTTTAAGCTGTTCTCTTTCTAGTTGATCAATAATATTCATTTCTTTTCCTTTCTATACTACTGATGTTCTTACTAAGTGGTTTTTAAATATAAAAACACAACAAAAATAGCAGCGGAACATCCGCACAACATAGAGGAGTATATCATACATTGACCCCTTATGCAAGTATTTTTTCACTTAATGTCAATTACTTTTAGGTCACAGAACATATTTTCTTCAGACTCTGTAACTACTTCCAAAACCTCATCTGACTTATTTAAAAGTTTCCTAAAAACTATTAGCTTATCATCAATACGCTTTTCTTCTTCTACTATTACGTAGTCAGCTTCTTTACTAATACTGTATTCCTCTGGGATTTGGTCTCCACTATACTCTCTAACAGCAAGAACTTTGTTCTCACCATCCATCTCTACAAATTTTAGTACTTCAGTTGGGCTTTGTATCACTAGATTTGCTTGAACTTCCGTTCTAACACGCTCAGGCTCATTCTCTAATTTATTCTTTGAAATACCACTTCTTGATACGCCTGCTATCACTGTACCAAGTTCAAATCCATTTACATCACCACCATGCGAAAGAGCATCTGCTTCATTGAGGTAAACCTGACCCTCTTTATCTTGGTAAACCCAGTTTATATGAAAAATTCTATCCTTAGGATTGCTATTCCTATTTAGATAAATATCACTAATTAGCGTATAGGATACACTGTCTGCATTTTTTGGCATACCTGATGTCAACTTTAATTTACCATTTTTTTCAATTGCCTTTTGATACTGATAAAAGGTGTCCTTGTTTTCATCTTTCACGACTTCAGTAGAGAGAAAAGCATACGCTGCTTCAAGATCCTCAAAGGAATAGTTAAAACCATCCACATCTTGTTCTTCTGATTTCACTGCATATACCTTGCCATCATCACCAGCAATATCTGAAATAGAAGATGTTGTCACACAAACACCTAAGAGCCTATCGCCATCAACACCACCTGAAATACTATCACATCCTGTAAAAAGAAGCATTACAGTCAATATAATCAGTATTAAAAAACGCTTACTCATCTTCACACCTCCATTAGTACAAATACAATACTCAGCTTTCTAAGAAAAACAATAAAGTGTATCTATTGAAATATAAAAAATAAAATGATTCGATTAGATTCTTGACAGCAAAAATGTACTTAAGATTCCACGCTTTGAAACACTATACAATACAACAAGCTTTGTCACTCAGAGCCGAAGGCGTGGAGTCTTAAAGCTTGTAATGTAT
>PDWI01007287.1_pt1 | contig 13509 bp, 12 predicted proteins | sample 1430891 | NCBI WGS metagenome assembly PDWI01 (sample SAMN01162508, study PRJNA174530) | Oral metagenome, whole genome shotgun sequencing project. | biome: Marine environment; feature: Marine mammal; material: Swab sample of the gingival sulcus; isolation source: swab sample of gingival sulcus...
AAAGAGAGTTTGTTCCATCAACTAATTCTACTTCTTTGTCAAAAACAACAATATGCTCTATTGAACTTCCTTTTTTACTAATTTCCAAAACAATATCATATTGCTTCTTCTCTTCTACAAAAACAACTTTAATTTCAGCATCTCTAATGATAAAATCTGCTTGTTCTGGTGATGAGGTTGGATATATTGGCACAATTACTCCACCAATAGAGTAGGTCGCAAAATCTACGATTAAATTTTCTTTTCTATTTTGTGAAAATTGTGAAATCGTATTTTGTTGTTTTACACCGAGTTCAATCAGAGCATTAGCTAACAAATTCACATCTCTATCAAATTCATTCCACGAGTAAGCTTTCCACTGATGATTGGCATTGGGTCTATCATAAAAAACAGGTTTTTCACCATATTTCTTCGCTTGTGTTCCTATTATAAAAGGAAAATGATAAGGTCTACTAAGCATAATTTTTTTGTATTAGTTATTACTAAACAATATAACAATAATACGTTTCTAAATGTTTATTTATTTAGCACGTTTTTGTAAAGTATGTGCGGTTTTTTGATTTCTGACGAGTTTTAATAATGGCTTCTCAAAAAAATGCCACGATATCAGTGATAATGTTATTACTAACACTATTGTTAAAAATACTACAAGTAGAGAATTGTATTTAGAGAAAAAATTCCAATTAACAAATAGTTGTACTATGGGAAAATGATAAATATATATTCCGTATGAAATATCACCAAAGAAAATTAGACCATTTAGAAATTTAAGTCCAAAAGCAAAATAATAAATAATTATTGCAAAAGACATTGGAAAAAAGAAATGAATAAAAGGACTATAATTTCTTAAAAAGAATATCAAAATAGAAGGTATTAGAAAGATAAGTATATTTTTCCTGAAAAAATCATTAAAATAATACAGTATAATACCAGAAGTGAAAAAAGTTAATTGTCCTGGTAGTTGTTTAGATAAAATGAGGAATATTCTGTGTTCTGAATAATTTGAAGAAATGTAAATAAAGTAAGAAACTACATATAGGATAACAAGAAAAAATTCTTTATATTTTTGTTTGTTTTTTTCAATAAAGTAAACAATGACAGGTAAGGTTATATAGAACATTACCTCGATTTTGATAGTCCAAAGTGAACCGTTTACTGCACAATGTACAGGATTATTTGTGAAGACGCCCGGTAAACAAGGTTGTAAAAAATTTAAAAATAGTAAATTGTATATTAGGTACTTTAATGATAAGTGATGAGAAAAATATTCTGTTAGAGAATAATTACTTATGAAAGATAGTAAAAAGAAAGCAAGGATAACGACAAGTATATAGGGCGGTAATATTCTTATGACTCTTTTTTTTAAATATTGGATATTATTCGTTGTTTTTACATAACTTTGGGTAATTAAAAATCCACTAATAATAAAAAAGCCGACAACAGAATAGTAAGAACTAAAATAGTTAAATAAAAACTTTAATCTCGAAATATCTGCTAATATAACCATATGTAGAATAAATACAGTAAAAGCAAAAATTAGCCTTAATAAATCAAAGTTATTGTGATGTTTTCTCATTAAAACTAATTAATAATTAAAATCTTTTTTGTTTTAGTTTCTGTATTATCCGATGAAGTACATATTGCCAAATATACTCCTGTACTTACTTTTTGTCCATATTTGTTTTTTCCGTCCCAAGTAGCAAGACTTCCATTAGATTTTAACTCTGCGACTAAGTTGCCCGAGATGTCTGTTATCTTAACAAAACTATTCTCCATTAGCCCAGCAATGGTAATTAATCCGTTATAATTCTCTCTTACAGGGTTAGGGTAAATATGCAAATTTTCAAAACTCTCTTCTGCAAGTGCTGAGTCTGATTGATAAGAAATAAGTCCTGCTCCTGTGCCGATGAATACTTCGCCGGTAATAGGATTGATATCTAATGATAGTATATCATTAGATGTTAGTGGACTATTTTTGGTCGTGAAATGATGAATAGTTGTTTTTCCGTCCTCTGATAATAAATAAAGCCCTGAGTTTTCTGTCCCAATCCATTTTCTATTTGCTCCATCTATTGCAATAGCCTTTATAGATTCTTTCTCTAATAAAAAATCAACAATATTTGTTCCATCATTTCTTGGTATTGTTATACGAGAAAATTTCATTTTGTTATTAAAAATATCAGTTGCTGTATTTCTAATAACAAAAGGACCATCACTTGTACCAATCCAAATATCACCTTCTTTATCTTGCTCTATACAGAAAAAATATTTAGGAACAATCTCCTTTTCTTCACTGTTTATAGAGTACTTTAAGGCTGGATAGAATACCGATTTATCGTCAGATTTATCTTTTATTGTTCCATTATCATCAAAAATACAAATACCTCTATAAGAATAAGTTCGTGAAAGTACCCACTTTTGATTTTCGTTTTGGCTATTTATTAAAATAGTTCCTAAATTTTGTTTTGCTTTAACACCATCATATTTAAGCCCAACCCACTCGCTGTTGGCTAAATACACTTTGATACCTTCGCTTGTTAAGTCATTTGTAAACCATAAATTATTTTTTTTGTCTAAAACAGCATTATCCACCCATTGGTATATATATCCTGCTAAATCTGCTGCAGTTTTTATATTACTATTAGAACGGTCAAAATGTTGGTAGAATTTATCATCTTTAAACTCATAAATACCACTATTGGCACTTGTAATATAAAAATGCTTATTGTCTTTTTTATCAACGGCTATTGATGAAAAATCAACTACTTTATTTCCTACTTTCTCTTGGATTGTTGTACTATAAATATTTTTCCAAGTATTATCCTCAAAAATCATTATATCTCCTGCCACATTTTCTAAACGTGCATATTTACGATTAGGTATTACAAACAGTTTTTCACCTGCAAATTTCATTCGGTATGGCATATTAACTGCTGGACCATTGGGCTTGAAGAATTCTGTTTGCTCATTTTTGTAACGAGCAAGTCCACGAGCATCTCCACAGAACCACAGACTTTTACTTTTGTTTTCCACAATACCATCTACCAACGAAGATAAGTTTTTAACCTCAACTCTATTGGTCAGGTTGTCTTTATAATAAAACGCTTTGCTCTTTGTAAATATGAAAAGATAGGAGTTAGAAACACGAATATTTTCTACACTAAGAGAAGCATCAAGTGGTGTCCAAGTTCCGTTATCGTAGATAAAAAGTTTGTTTTTTCTTAACAAAATTCCTTTGTCTGCAAAAGCTTGAAAAGACTTTATGTCTCCACTGTTAGGTAAATTCTCTACTTTTTCCCAATTTTGGTAATTGATTATTTGTGGGTTGTTTACATCAGCAAAATAGATGTTTTTTTTAGAAACGGCATAAATTTTATCTTTCAATATTGTTGTATTTAGAACTTCCACATTGCTTGCATTCTCTCCGATGTAATATGTATCTTGTATCTCTTGTTTTTTGATATTCAATGTTATTATTCCAAAAGATGTTGATAGGTAGGCTGTTTCTTTATGGATTAAGATGTCGTTTGTTATCTTTTTAGCGGCAATTTGCTTATTGTAGAAATCGGGTAAATTTTGAATGCCACCAGAATTTACAAAATCAATATTTCCATCTTTATAAACAATAACTAAAATATCATTTTTCTTATCGTAAGCAATTTTGTTTACAACAGTTCCATTTAGGCCACTTATTTTGCTGTAAAACTCCATATTTCCATCTCGTTTGTCCACAGAAAAAAGTGAACCTTCGCTCACGGCAAATATTTTGTTTTCACTTGCACAAATTTGTTCTATCTTGTTGTATGATAGATGTGTACGCCAACCACCCATTTCTAATTGAGCAAAACTGCTCGTTAGGGTTAAAAATAGAAATCCAACGAATAATATTTTTTTCATAATCTTTTCTTTTATATCAAATAAATAACAGACAAAACACTCATTTATTGTCTTTTTATAGCGTTTTTATGTGATTTATAAACTTTTTTATCGCAATAGAACGATGACTAATTTTATTTTTTTCTTCTGATGATAATTCCGCAAAACTTTTATTGTAGCCTTTGGGCATAAATATTGGGTCGTATCCAAAACCTCCTTCACCTCGTTTTTCGGTTAAAATTTCTCCTTCTATAATTCCCTCAAAGAAGTGAACTTTCTCCGCTGTTTTATAGGCTATAACGGTTCTAAATTTCGCTTTTCTATTTGAGATATTTTGCATTTTTGCTAACACCTTCTGCATATTTTTTTCTGAATTGGAAGGCTCTCCTGCGTATCGTGCCGAGAAAATACTTGGTTCTCCATTCAGAGCCTCTATTTCAAGTCCAGAGTCATCTGCAAAGCAGTCTATTTGAAATTTATTAAAAATAATTTCGGCTTTCAGTTGGGCATTCTGTTCAAATGTTGTGCCTGTTTCTTCTATTTCTTCAAAGAAATTAAGGCTGTCCAACCCAATGACCTCGTAGTCAGTTTCTAATATGGTCTGAACTTCTTGTAATTTATGCTTGTTATGTGTGGCAAAAATAATTTTCTTCATTTTCATCTTTATTATTAGGCAAAGATAAGCAGAAAAGTAGGAAAATAAAAATCATTGAAAGTAAACACTCTTAAATCCACTCTAAAATTGTTTTCAAAATGCCAATTATTCCGATAAGAATGATGACAACGCCCATCGTTCTGTTAATGATTATTAACAGATTGTATTTCATTTTTCGGTGAAAAAATCCAATAATAAATGTGAGTGTCAGCCACCAAAGAAATGCTCCAAGTAGAATGAAAAGTAAACCAAAAGACTGTTTTGTGATACTGTCTTCAAGTGAAATAAAGTTTAGTTTGGCAAATAGAGCCATTAAAACAAAAATAATAAGTGGGTTGGAAAGTGTTAGACTGAGTGAACTGAGAAAATCTAAAAAGATTGTTTTCTTTTTTATTTTAACATCTTGAAAATCTGATATGTGTACGGGCTTACTTCTGAATATATAGATACCAAAAATAACAATGATAATACTGCCGATAATTTGAATGGTTAGTTGGTATTGTTCAACAAATCCGAGAATAAAATTAAGAAAAAACATTGTCAAAAGAGCGTACAAAAGGTCGGAGGTTGTCGCACCTAATCCAGTTGCTAATCCTGCCCATCTTCCTCGCTTAAAGGTGCGTTGAACACAAAGCATTCCAATAGGTCCTAATGGAACAGAAATGCTTAATCCAATGATTATTCCTTTGATAAATAGTTCAAACATCTTAAATGATAATAAGTTTCATCGTACCTTCTAAGTCGGCTACATTCATCTTTTGTAACACTTTTTGTATCTCCTCTTTTTCATATTTTACGCCAATAAGGTTGCTTTCTACCTCTTTTATTAACTGACTGTCAGATAAGAGTGAGGTTATAATTCCATTTTCTACTTTTACAACACAAATCATCTCTTTTTTGTTGATATTCTCTTTTAAGGTAATTTCAGATTTGGGTGATTTTCCAATGTTCCAATTCCACGTAGAATATTTTTTATCTGTTTCTTCTTCTATTTCAGCGAGTTCCTCTTTTGTCAATTTATACTCTCTCATTTGAGGAAATTTCATTTTCATCTGTTGTAAAATTCTGTCCGAAAAATCACCAATATCTATCTTTTTATTTAAAAGTGGTTGAATATTTTGAACGACACTACGAACAGATTTTGCACTTTTAGAAGAGATTTTTGCTTTTGGAACTTTTAAAGCATCATTTAATACTGTCAAATTGGTGTTAAAAAGCAAACAGCCGTGGTGCATTATCCTTCCTTTTATATAGGCTTGTGCATTTCCACAAATCTTTTTTCCTGCCACTTGCAAATTGTTCTGCCCTAAAAACTCGGCTTTCACTCCTAATTCTGCCAACGCATCAATCACAGGTTCTGAAAATGTCTTAAAATCAAACTTTTCGTTGTCATTTTCATTGGAAATAATGGTGTAATTCAAATTTTGTAAATCGTGATATACAGCACCTCCTCCTGAAATTCTACGAACGATTTTGATGTTTTTTTCTTTAACAAAATCTGCGTTAATCTCTTCAAAAACGTTTTGATGTTTTCCCACAATAATTGAAGGCTCATTTTTCCAAAGCAGAAAAATTTTATCGTATTTTCTCAACTTCTTAAAACAATATTCTTCAAAAGCAATGTTGAAATCAGCCCTATTTGACTTATTATGAATATATATCATACTTTATTAAAGTGAAAAATGGCTACAAAAATAAGAAAAGAATATCGTCTTAGCAAAAGATTTTGCTTTTTATTTCTTATTTTACAAATTATAATTTGCTAATATTAAGATATAAAGTTGTTTTTATGCTGTTTTTTTAATAAAAAAGTCTTACTTTTGTCCCAAATTTGCAAAGTAGATATTATAATGAAAGATTTAATACCACGTGTAAAAAAATCACTTCTTAAAAAGGAGCTGACTGCTGATAAATTTATGCGTCCAACCAATAGGGCAAATAATGAAATATACATCATTACGGCTCACAATTCTCCAAATGTAATGCGAGAAATTGGTCGTTTACGTGAACTCTCTTTTCGGTCTTGGGGTGGTGGTACAGGAGATGAAATAGATACAGATAAATACGATTTTATGGAAAAGCCCTACAAACAACTTATCGTATGGAATCCAGAAAAAGAGGAAATTGTGGGTGGATATCGCTATTTGACGGGTAAAGAGGTTGAGTTTGATACCGAAGGGCAACCGAAATTTGTAATGTCGCATCTGTTCACTTTTGGTCAAAATTTTATTCAAAACTATCTTCCAAATTCTATTGAATTGGGACGAGCTTTTGTTCAGCCTAAATATCAAACTACGCAAATGGGTATGAAAAGCCTTTTCTCTTTGGATAATCTTTGGGACGGATTGGGTGCTTTGGTACATTATGAAAAAGATGTAGATTATTTTATTGGAAAAGTAACTCTTTATAACTCTTATCCTAAAATCGCCAGAGAATTACTTTATGAATATTTAAATTTGTATTTTCCTGATAATAAGGGTCTAATATTTCCAAAAATGCCTTACCAAATAAGTGATGAGAGCGTGCAAATGGCTAAAATGTTATTCACTGAAAACGATGCCAAAAAGGACTATAAAATACTTCAAAAAGCATTAAAGAAAATAGATGTTGCTGTTCCTGCGATGTTTAATGCTTATATCGGTTTAACTAATACGATGAAAACTTTCGGAACGATAGTTGATAAGGAGTGGAGTAATGTTTTGGAAACAGGTATAATGCTAACTGTTAATGATTTGGAGGATAATAAACGCAAACGCCATATTGAGTCTTATATGACTTTTCTTAGAAAGAAATTAGATGAATATCGGGAAAATAAATAGAAAATCATTTTACTAATTTGACATCTGTCATACATTCCTTACTGCATTCTCCTTGGCAAACGGAGTAGGAAGTATCAAATATCAATTTAACGACTTTTTTCTTTTTCTTTGAAAAAACAAATTTAACTTTATTGTCAAAATGTGAACAAGTTGACCCACACGGTGGGCAGGTTGCACAAATTGAAGCACTCTGTTTTATATTCATTTATATTTTTTATTTTCTTTAACGATATTTACAAAGTAACGAATAAAAAATAGAATAATCAACTTATTGCTTAAAAGTTTAACTATTTTATACTATTTTTGTGATATGAATAAACAGATTTTACGCTTAGCCGTACCCAATATCATTTCTAACATCACCGTTCCTTTGCTTGGAATGGTGGATATTGCCATTGCTGGGCATCTCTCTTCTCCTCTTTATATTGGTGCTATCGCCTTAGGAACAACGATTTTTAATATCATTTATTGGAATTTGGGCTTTTTAAGAATGGGTACAAGTGGCTTTACAGGTCAGGCGTATGGTAAACGAGATTTTACAGAAATGTCCAACTTGCTTATTCGTTCTTTGTGTGTGGCTCTGGGTTTTGGTTTGCTCATTATTTTGTTGCAAATACCGATTTTCAAAGTGGCGGAACTATTTATAAATAAATCAGATAGCACAATTCAATATGTTGCAAAATATTTTTTTATTGCTGTTTGGTCTGCTCCTGCTATTCTTGGTATTAAAACTTTCAACGGTTGGTTTATTGGTATGCAAAATGCAAACACTCCGATGTATATCGCCATTCTCAACAACGTATTAAATATTATTTTAAGTTATTTTTTTGTGTATCATTTAGGAATGCAGATAGAGGGAATTGCTTTGGGTACAATGCTTTCACAAGTGATAACATTTTTTGTTTTTGTTCTTGTCTATTTTCTTTTTTACAGTAAAAATATGACAAAGTATATTTCTGTAAAAGAAATAATTAAAGTGGAGGCTTACAAACTTTTTTTCAAGGTCAATATAGATGTTTTTATCCGTACTTTCTTGCTTGTCGTTGTTACTACGTTTTTCACTTTTGCATCAACCAATATGGGAAATGACATTTTATCTGTTAATGCTCTTTTAATGCAGTTTTTTATGCTTTTTTCTTATTTTATGGACGGTTTTGCCTACGCTGGCGAGGCTCTGACGGGTCGTTTTGTTGGAAATAAAAACCAAAGAAAATTAAATAAAATGATAAAATATCTATTTGTTTGGGGTTTTAGTTTTTCAATAATTTCTTCTTTTGTTTATCTGTTTTTTACTCCTAATATTCTACAATTATTAACCGATAAATCCGAAATTATTCGTTTAGCACAACGCTTTACTATTTGGACTGTTGCTGTGCCTTTGACAGGCTTTGCAACATTCATTTGGGACGGTGTTTACGTTGGTGCTACCCAATCACGTCCGATGCGTGATAGTATGATTATAGCAACGGTTCTTTTTTTCGCAACATATTATCTCTGTGTTCCTTATTGGGAAAATAATGGGCTTTGGTTGGCATTTATTCTCTACCTTGTCGGACGAAGCGGAATGCAAACCATTTATGCCAAAACGTTTTTAATGCGTAAATAAAAAAGCAAGAGAGTAAATTCCCTTGCCTTATAATATATGTGTTCTTGTGAATTTTAATTCACTTCAACTTCTTCGTTTATCTTTTTTATTAACCCTTTTAGTACATCACCAGGTCCATATTCGTAGAAATGAGTTGCACCATTTTCTATCATATTTTCCACCGTTTGTGTCCAACGGACAGAATTTGTTAATTGAGCAATAATGTTCTCTTTTATCTCATTTGGGTCAGTGTGTGGTTGGGCATCTACGTTTTGATAAATAGGACAAATAGGTCTGTTGAAAGTAACTTTATCAATAGCTTCTTTCAATTCTTCTTTGGCAGAGTTCATCATTGGCGAATGAAAAGCACCACTCACTTGCAATCTTAATGCACGTTTTGCTCCTCTTTCTGTCAAAACTTCACACGCTTTGTCTATGCCTTCTAATGAACCAGATATTACCACTTGCCCAGGGCAGTTGTAGTTGGCAGGAACGACAACAAACTCTTTGTTTATTTCAGCACAAACTTCTTCTATAATCTCATCTTCCAATGACAAAACGGCTGCCATCGTTGATTTCTCTATTTCACACGCTTTCTGCATCGCCAAAGCACGAGCATAGACCAATTTAAGCCCATCTTCAAACGACAACGCTTTGGCTATCACTAATGCTGAAAATTCGCCCAAAGAGTGTCCTGCAACCATATCGGGTGCGTCGCTCTCTTCTCTTACAAGTGCCGAAATTACCGAATGTATGAAAATTGCAGGTTGCGTTATTCTTGTCTCTTTTAACTCTTCAAGAGTACCGTCAAACATTATTTCTGTTATATTGAAGCCCAAAATCTCATTGGCTTTATCAAAATATTCTTTTGCGATAGGAAACTCTTTATACAAATCTTCGCCCATTCCTATAAACTGTGCTCCTTGTCCGGGAAATACAAATGCTTTCATTTTTTTTTCTGTTTTTTTATTTAACAAGATTACAAAAGTAGGATTATTTTTTCTTCTTGGCAAATATTTTTTTTCAAGTTTTTTCTAAAAAATCGTTTCTAAATTATGGTTTATTTCTAATAAAAATGTATTTTTGCACAAAATGTCAAATCTTAAAATTTAATAACTAATGGAAAAAATAATTAGTCAGTTTCAAACAAAGAGTGAAATAGGAGAGGTAAAGCCTCTTAAAATTGGTATTATCAACGATTCTTTTATTGTAGAGAGCAAAGACCCAAATGGAGAGTGGTATTTCTTGCAAAAAATAAATCACAATATTTTTAAAAACGTAGAAGGGTTGCAAAAAAATATCAGCATTGTAACTGACCATTTACGCAAAAAACTACAAGAAAAAGGTGTCAAAGATATTGAAAGACGAGTTTTAGAGCTTGTTCCTGCCAAAGACGGAAAACTTTTTTATAAAGATGAAAATGGAGATTATTGGCGTGCTTATGTGCATATAAAAGGTGCAAAAAGTTACAATACTATTTCTCCTGAATTGGCATATAAAGCGGGTCGTGCTTTTGGAGAGTTTCAAGGAATGCTATCAGATTTGGAGTTGGACGAAATGATAGAAACAATTCCAAATTTCCACAATATGGAGTTCCGTTTGGAGGAGTTCAAAGAAGCGATTAAAAACGATAAAGCAGGGCGTTTAGCAAAAACTCAATGGCTTGTAGATGAATTGATGGAGCGTTCAGAAGAGATGTGTATGCCTGAAAGATTGCACCGTGAAGGAAAACTTCCAAAACGTATAAACCACTGTGATACAAAGGTTAATAATATGCTTTTTGATGAAAACGATGAGCCTATCTGTATTGTTGATTTGGATACTGTGATGCCGGGTTATGTCTTGTCAGATTTTGGAGATTTTATGCGTACAGCAGCCAATACTGGTGCCGAAGACGATAAAGACTTGAAAAACGTGGGTGTTAATTTGGCTATTTTTGAAGCTTACACAAAAGGGTATTTGGAAAAAGCAGATTTCTTGGTTCAAGCGGAGTTGGGAAATTTGGCATTTGGAGCAAAACTGTTTAGTTATATGCAGACAGTTCGTTTCTTTACCGACTATTTGAACGGTGATACTTATTACAAAATAAATTCACCTGAGCATAATTGGGAACGCACATTGGCACAATATGCACTTCTGAAAAGCCAAGAAGCAAACTTTGACAAAATGCAAAGTATAGTATTTGAAAACTATAAAAAATAGTTTATCTTAACAAGGGAGCTTGCTCCCTTGTTAAATAATATTAAAATTTGGTGCAATCGTTTGTTTTTTAGCAAATCAGTATGGGTAAGAATAAAGAAATAGAACAAAGTTTTATTATTGATAAATTAACAAATTCAATCATAAACACTATATCAGGCGATAGCTTTCAGACAGAAGTAGCTCTTGTCTCTCAATCAGATTTGGATATAATAAATAAAGAAGAATATTGGAGTTTTGATTGGGAAATTGAATATAAAAACTTACGAAAGGAAGTTTATAAACTTCACATTAAGGATAATCAAAATGTGATACAAGGTATGTTAAGTATTTCTGTTGAGATAGACCATATCTTTATGAATTTGTTAGAAAATGCACCTTTTAATATAGGAAAGAACAAGCTTTATGAAGGAGTTGCTGGAAATTTAGTAGCGTTCGCTTGTAAACTTTCTTTTCAAAGAGGTTTTGAGGGCTTTGTTGTTTTTACAGCAAAAACGAATTTGATAGAGCACTATGAAAAAACATTGGGAGCTTATCATCTCAAAAATCAAAGAATGATTATTGAGACTAAATCAGCGAAAAAGTTAGTTGAAAAATATTTTAAAAACGTATAAAATGGGATATATTGAAACGCCAAAAGGAATTGATTTTACTATCCAAAGTAATCCTTTGAATAACAAAGAACGAAAAGAAATAAGTGAATTTATCAAAAAATCAAGAGAAAGAAGTAAGAAAAGAAGTGTGGCTTAGAAGAAAACTTTTGCCTTTTATTTTTTTCTAAAAAAAGAGTCTAAATACTACCGTATTCTCTTAAATATCTCATAATATTTGCAGGTGGTCGTTTATTATCCAGTTCTTTTTTCATAAACTGAATGTAAGGACGAGCGTGTCTAAAAAACATTTTGTAACCCTCACAAAGGTAATTTAATCCAAATTCTCCTTCACGAGTTGTTTTTATTCTATTTTTAGGACACTCTCCATTGCAATATTTTAGTACATCACATTTTATGCATTGATTGGGAAGTTTTTCGGACTTATCTTTTCCAAACTGCAACTGTTCCGATTGAAACATCATTTCTAAAACAGTTTTCTGTTTGATATTTCCAAGTTTGTATTGTGGAAAAACGTAATGGTCGCAAGCATATACATCGCCGTTAAATTCCATTACACCAGCGTGTCCACAGTCTTTTGCAAAAATACAGACACTCGGTTCAACGCCCACTTCATTGGCTAACATTGAATCAAAAAGTTGTACGAAATAGTATCCAACATCGCCTCGTACCCATTCATCAAAAATCTCAATATAAAACTCTCCAAACTTTTTGGGTGAAACGCTCCACGACGCCAAATTCCCATCTACATTTTCAATTGGTGGCAGAAGTTTTAAGTTGCTGTATTCGTTGGTGTTTATTCTTTCTACGATAGGTGAAAACTGCATATATTGGCTTCCTATCTCTTTGAAAAAACGATAAACATCTAACGGAAATTGTGAATTATAATCGTTTATAACCGAAAGCGTATTGAAATCCACCGAGTGCTTTTGCAAAAACTCTACACCTCGCATCACTTCCTTAAAAGTGCCTTTTTCGGATTTCGTTTTTCGGTAAATATCGTGGCAATGTTCAGGACCGTCAAGAGATATTCCTATTAGAAAATTGTTATCTTTAAAAAACTTGCACCATTCATCATTTAGTAGTGTTCCGTTGGTTTGCAAAGAGTTCGTGATTTCCCTTCCTCTGCCATATTTCTTCTGAAAATAAAGTGCTTTTTCGTAAAAAGAGCGTTTGCGAAGCAATGTTTCTCCACCGTGCCACGTAAAAAGAACTTCACGGACAGGTTGTGCTTCAATGTATGATTTTATAAATAATTCCAAAACTTCATCGTTCATTTTCATCTCTTTGCGGTTTGGGTAAAGATTTTCTTTTTCCAAATAGTAACAATATTTACAGTTAAGATTACAAAGAGAACCAATGGGTTTTGCCATCACATAGGTCGGTAAGGATAATGGATTAAAGGCAAAAGTTGTAGTTGGCATTATTTTTTTGTTTTACGTATAAAGGCACAAAGGTAATAGAATTTGCTAACTTAAAAAAAGAGCATTATATCTTTTTTGTATAAATATTCCATTTTATTTTACTAAAAACTTATGATTTTTGTTTGTTTTTTGTATTTTTGCACATTAAAAATAAAAAATAGATAAAATCTTGTACTTAGGAGTAAGTTTTATTTTAGTTTTTACAAGTTTTATATCTAACGATAAAGAAATAAAAATCAACAGATGAAAAAGTTCAAAGAATACAAGCAATTAAATCTTTCAGAAGTAAATAAAAATGTACTTGAAGAGTGGAATGATAAAGATGTTTTTTCACAAAGTA